>ERZ869909.230-NODE-230-length-82946-cov-4.576573_pt1 | contig 82946 bp, 73 predicted proteins | sample MGYA00520892_ERZ869909 | MGnify/ENA primary metagenome ERZ869909 (study PRJEB32215, sample SAMEA104723947) | bioreactor metagenome | biome: bioreactor; feature: anaerobic bioreactor; material: water | place: China | collected 2015-03-12 ...
GCCCGCTACCGGGCGTTCAGCGCGGTTATTGCCGGGACACGACAGGCATTTTCAGAAAACCAGGAGTGTTATTGCCGGTTCCCGCTACCTTGCGCTCCGGCTGGTGTACCATGCGCGTGAAATGCGCAGTACTCCCCGTAAGGGGTATGCGACCCGGCGAGTCCGGGGACGCAAGAATGGAAGGTGTGGCATGAAGATCATCCGCTTCGCAGTACTTTCCGTCGCCGCAGCACTCGTGCTGGCGGCCTGCAGTGTGCCCGTCCCCGACCAGCAGGTTGACCTCGGTCTTGAGCTGGCCCGCGTGCCGTTCATGGCCAGGCCCCCGCTGCGGCACTTGGAGGCCGGCGAGATGATCGCGTTTGTCGGAACGGCCGAGGCCACCGGGGTAGCGAAGGTGGAAATCGACAGGCGCTTCACCATGGAGAGCATCAGCCTGCCGATCTCGCTGCTTCCGGACGTCGAAGTGGTTGCGCCCGAAGGCGGCATCCCTCCGGCGATCTACACGTTCACGGGCTTCACGCTCACCGCGTCGATGACGGACGGCACGAACTCCGTGTCCATCCTACCGGTGTCGCTGCCGGGCACGTTCGAGGTCGACCTGTCGGGTGACGCCCCGGTGGAGGACTTCAGGATCGAGCTGGGTGATGATCCGTTCGTCGTGTTCATGGCGCAGAACCTGATCAGTCAGGTCAACAGCATCATCGTCGGCACGAGCGGCGAGTTCTCCTTCAGCGCGAAACTCGAGTTCATGTCGGACCTGCCTGAGGATACCGACATCATGATGACGCTGCAGGATGCCGCCGCGACGATCAGAGGCCGCGGCTCGCTCTAGGGACTGCTGGACTGAGGCCCGCTGAGGCTCAGGCTGCCACCGGCTCCTGGGCCTCAGCTTCTGCCACGGCGGCGGAATGGTCGCCCGGCTCCGTGTACATGTAAAGTCCCGTGGTGCCCGGCCCGACGTGGGCAGCGATGACGGCGCCGATCTCGTACACGCCGCCGCCCGTGTACTTGATGCCGGCCGCGTCGATGGCGTCCTTAAGGCGCTGGGCCGCCGCGGGATCCTGCACGTGCAGGAAGTTCAGGTGATGCCGCCCGCTCTGCTGCTCCGCATGGGCCTTCGTCTGGCTGACCATCTCGGCCAGCGCCTTCTTCGTGCCACGTGCGCGGCCGACCGCGGCGATCTTGCCGTCGTGCACGCTGAGGATCGGCTTGATGTTGAGGAGTCCGCCCAGCACGGCCGTGGCCTTGCCCATGCGGCCGCCCTTCTGGAGGAAGTCGAGGCCTCCGACGCTGAAGAGCACGAAGTTCGAGTCCCGGATCCGCTCCAGTGATGGCAGGATCTGGCCCAGTGTCAGCCCTTGCCCACGAAGTTCCGAGGCTTTCCTGACCATGTGCGAGCTGCCTATACTGGCCGCGCGCGAGTCGAAGACGATCACGGGAACGCCGGCGTCCTGACTGGCCAGCACGGCTGACTGGTACGTGCCGGAGAGCTCGGAGCTGATCGTTACCACCAGTATCTCGGTCGCGCCAGCCTCGACGGCCGCGCGGTACTCCGCTGCGAACGCCTCGGGGCTGGGCTGGCTCGTGCTGGGCAGGTCGGCACCGGCGAGGACGCCCTCGATGATGTCGCGGGGAGTGATCTCCTCCCAGTCCAGCCAGCCCTTGCCCTTGAAGTGAACCGTCAAGGGCACACGGACCACGTCAAGGTCGGTCAGTTCCTGCAGCGTAAGGTCGCAGGTGGAGTCGGTGATGATCTTCAGGCTCATATTCAGTCCTCGCTAACTGTGCGCATGCAGGGTGCCCACGGCTGGTCAAGCCGGAGCAGCGGCGGCATGCCATCTGCCTCACCCCGTCGGGCCTTACACTCGCAAGTATATACGTGCAACTCTCATCGTCTTCACGACGGCGGGTTGCGGGAGGTTGAAGCATGACCGAGGCCTGGTGGTTCCTGCAGCCCGGAAACCTGATACTCGTGCTGGTGGCGGGTGCCCTGCTGTGCCTGGCGGTGGGCCTGCGGAAGCTGGCCGGCTTCATGCTGTTCGTCACGCTGACGATCGCCCTGCTGCCCACCGCGTTCGGCGCGGCCGACTGGCTCGGCTGGCAGCTGGAACGGCAGGTGGCCAAGCCCGCCAGCCTGCCTGCGAGCATCGACGGGATCATCATCCTGGGCGGCGCGGTCGAGTGGCTGATCACCGGGGAGCAGCAGCAGCTGAACCTGAACGCGGCGGGCGAACGCATGATGGCCGGGGCCGCGCTGGCGCGGCAGTACCCGCAGGCGAGAGTGGTGCTGACGGGCCTGTACCGCGAGACGATCCCCGCGGACTTCACGGCTGCCGTAAGGCCGCAAAGCATGCTGGCCGGTCCGGAGTTCGCAGGGCGCAACGTCACGTTCATCGGGGCCGCGCGCAGCACCTACGAGGAGGGGCTGATGGCGCTCGAGACTGTGAACCCCGGGCCGGACGAGAACTGGCTGCTTGTCACCAGCGCGATGCACATGCCGCGGGCGGCAGGCGTTTTCGGCACGCTTGGCTGGAGCGTGATTCCCTGGCCGGTGGACTACCGGGCTCCCGTGCAGCCGCGCCTGTTGAACCTGAACATGAACTTCTCTGACCGCCTGGCCCACTTCGACGCGGTCGTGCGCGAATGGGCGGCGCTGATCGTCTACCGGAACACGGGCCGGATCACTCAGTGAAGCAGTTGCTCTGCGATCTGTACTGAGTTGAGCGCTGCGCCCTTGCGGATCTGGTCGCCCGCGAGGAAGAAGGCGAGCCCGCCGTCCAGGCTGGTGTCATCACGAAGGCGGCCGACCAGGATGTCGTCCTTGCCGCTCGCCGAAAGCGGCATCGGGAAGGTGTTGGCGTCGCGGTCGTCCACCAGCCGCACGCCGGGGGCCGCAGCGAGCTGCTCGCGCGCCATCCCGGCGGTTACCGGCACGTCGAACTCGGCGTGGATCGCCTCGCTGTGTGCGCGGAACACGGGTACCCGCACGCAGGTCGCGCTCAGCTTCAGGCCGGGCAGGCCGAGTATCTTGCGGGCCTCGAGCCGCATCTTGGTCTCCTCGTCGTTGTAGCCGTCCATGCCCACGTCCGAGTCGTGGCTGAAGAGGTTGAACGCGATGGGGTGCGCGAACTTCTCCCGCCTGAGCGGCTCGCCCGCCAGCGTGGCGCGGCTCTGCTCACGCAGCTCGTCGATGCCGGCCGCGCCCGCGCCCGAGACCGCCTGATAGGTCGCGATGGTGGCGCGCCTGAGGCCGAAGGCGCGGTGCAGCGGCGCGAGCGCCATCAGGGCGACGATGATCGAGCAGTTCGGGTTGGCGATGATGCCCCGGTGTCCGCGGATCGCATCCGCGTTGACCTCGGGCACCACCAGCGGGACGCGCTCGTCCATGCGCCAGGCGCTCGTGTTGTCCACGACCGTGGCGCCGTGTGCGGCCCAGTCCCAGGCCGCGGCCGAAGAGACCCGTGAGCCCGCGCTCGAGAAGACGATGTCGGCCTCAAGGTCGCCGTGTTCAGGCAGCTCGGTCAGCTCCAGCTCAGAGTCCCCGAAGGGAAGGCGCTTGCCGGCGGAGCGGGCCGAGGAGTACAGCGTCAGCGACTCAAGTGGGAAGTCGCGCTCCTGAAGCAGCTCCAGCAGCTCACGGCCCACCGCTCCGGTCGCTCCGACGATGGCGACGCGGGGGGTTGAGGGCACTTCTCGGGCGCTGTCCTGAGGCTTGTTCATAGCGGTGGATTGTACCCCGGTTCGGCGCGGTAGCATGATTCGCGGTTGCGGAGGGTCAAAGTGGCGTACAGGCGGTTGGTGGTCAAGGTCGGTTCGAGTTCGCTGACGGACGCGTCGGGGCGCATCTCGCTGCCTCAGCTCTGGGCGATCGGCAGAGGCCTGCAGCTGCTGCAGGAGAAGCTCGGCTGCTCGATCGTTATCGTCAGCTCGGGCGCGGGCGCCTCCGGGCGGGAGCGGCTGGGGATCAGGCTGCCCTTGACCCTGCCCGAGCGGCAGGCGGCCGCCGCGGTCGGCCAGGCGCTGCTGATGCTTGACTGGGCCCGCGCGCTCGCGCCGGCGCCGGTGGCGCAGATGCTGCTGACTGCGGCCGACATCCGGGACCGTGAGCGCTACGTCAATGCCCGCAACGCCATCGAGGCGTCCCTCAAACTGGGTGCCGTGCCGATCATCAACGAGAACGACAGCGTGTCTACCGGCGAGATTCGCCTGGGCAACAACGACACGCTCTCCGCCTGGACCGCGTACCTGACGGGCGCCGACGCCCTCGTCATCCTCACGGACGTGGACGGCTTCTACACCGCCGACCCGAGACGCGACGCACGTGCAGTCCGCCTGGACGTGGTGGATGACATCGACGAGGTCGAGGGCCTTGCGGCCGACACGGGCGACAGGCGCGGAACGGGCGGCATGCGCACAAAGCTCGCGGCGGCGCGGATCGCCACGGAGGCCGGGATCGAGACGCTCGTGATCGGCGGTGGCGGAGCCGGCCTCGAGGCGCTGGCGCTGGGCGAGGTGCGTGGCACGAGGTTCATGGCCATGGCGCAGGCGCCCGCCCGCAAGGCGTGGCTTCGGCAGCTCGAGCCCGCCGGCGGCATCGATGTTGACGAGGGCGCGGTCAGTGCCCTGCGCCGCGGCAGCAGCCTGCTTGCGAGCGGGATCACGCAAGTGGCCGGCGAGTTCAGCTTCGGAGACCCCGTCGTGATCAGCTTCGAGGGCAGGCCGGTCGCCCGCGGCCTGACCAACTACGCCTCGGGCGCGCTCGACCGGATCCGGGGTCGCAGGAGCAGCGAGATCGCGGACTTGCTGGGCAGCAAGGACTTCGACGAGGTAGTGCATCGCGACAACCTCGTGCTCGTCTGAACCGCCTGCTACTGTAGGAGTCGAATGCCGCCCTCCAGACTGCCCGAAGGAACCGCCTACCACCTGCCTGACGAGGTCAGGCTGCGCGAACGGGTGCTTGCGCGCCTGAGCAGCCTGTTCGAGGCCTGGGGCTACGAGCCGGTGGGTCTGCCCGCATTGGAGCACTACGACCCGGCGCACCCTGCGGCCCGGGAATCGTTCAAGCTCGTGGATGCCGACAACTCTCTGCTGGCGCTGCGCAGCGACTTCACTCCCGCGCTTGCGGGACTGGTTCGCCAGCACTACCGCCAGGCTGCCGCGGGTGCGGCCTCGCTGCGCCTGCACTATCGCGGCAGGGCCTGGCGCGCCCGCGAGGCCGACCTGGCGCATGCCCGCGAGTTCACGCAGGTCGGGATCGAGCTGGTCGGCGTGTCGAACGCCCGGGCGGACACCGAACTGATCCACCTTGCGCGCGAAAGCGTGCGTGCAGTGGGCCTGACTCCGCGCATCGAGATCGGCAACCCGGCGCTGGTGCGGGCCATGTTCGACGAGGCGGGCGTCCCTGCTTCACGGCGCGAGGCCCTGGCCAGTGCCATCGACCGGAAGGATGCGGCCATGCTGGACACCCTTCTGGACGAACTGAACCCCTCAGACGAGCACCGGCGCGCCCTGCGGCTGATCCCGGACCTGTACGGCGGCCGTGAGGTGCTTCAGCAGGCCAGGGATGGCCTCAGGTTCGAGTCGGTGTTGGGCGAGCTCGCGCGGGTCGAGGCGATCCTGGACCAGTTCGAGGACCAGAGCGAGCTGCTGCTCGACCTCGGTGTTGCGCGGCGGCTGAGCTATTACACCGGTGTCACGTTCCGCGCGTACACGTTCGATTTTGGCCAGCCGCTGCTGGGCGGAGGCCGCTACGACGGCGCACTGCTCCCCTTCGCCGCCGGCTTCACGCTCGGACTGGAGCGCCTGATAAGCGCCGGCATGGCCAGGGCCGAATCCGGGTCCGCGCCGCTGGTGATCTGCAGCGACGACGCGGCGGCCCGGCTGCTCCGGGCGGCCGGCTGGCGCGTGCTGCGCTCGCTTTCGCTGGACGAACGCCACCTGCGGGCCGAGGCGCTCGCGCACGGCGCGGCCTTCTTCGTGAGTGCCGAGGCAGTCCAGGCAACCGGCGCCGACGACGCGCGGCTGGCCCGGCTGCAGGCCATCTTGCGGGGTGAGCAATGAGGCTGACGTTGGCGCTGCCCAAGGGCCGGGTGCTCGACCGCAGCCTCGCCCTGCTGACGGCCGCAGGGCTGGATGTGAGCCTGAACGGGGATGACCGCGCGCTGCGCCACGAGGCGAAGGACGCCAGCCTGCTGATCATGCGCAACGCCGACGTGCCGAACTACGTTGGCCTGGGGGTGGCCGACGCCGGCATCGTCGGCAAGGACGTGCTGCTCGAGGCCGGTGCGGACGTGCATGAGCCGGTCGACCTTGGCTTCGCCGCCTGCCGCCTCTCCCTGATCAGGCCCGAGGGCCAGACGCACCGCATCGCGCGCGTCGCGAGCAAGTACCCGCGCGTGGCGGAGCGCTACCTGCGCGCAAGCGGGAGCGACGCCGAGGTGATCAGGCTCGCGGGGAACGTCGAGCTGGCCTGCCTGAGCGGACTTGCTGATGCCGTCGTTGACGTGGTCGAGAGCGGGGCCACGCTGCGGGCGAACGCGCTGGTCGAGACCGAGGTGATCGCGAGGTCCAGCGCCCGGTTCATCGTCAACCGGGCGTCGCTGAAGCTGAAGGCCAGGAGCCTGCGTCCGCTCATCGAACGGCTCAGGGCTCAGGGGGCGACCGGCACCAGCTGAACGGGCGGCTGGGGTGTGCGCCGGAAGGTCCTCAGGACGAGCACGACCCCGAGCACGCTGAGCAGGCCACCCGCCAGGAACGCCGCGCCCGGCATGAACACGGGCGAGGCCGGAGCCGTGAAGAACGCGAACACCTGGGTCCCGAACACGGGGCCGACGACGCCCGTGAGGCTGGCAAGGCTGGCGAGCGCGCCCTGGACCGTGCCCTGTTCGCTGGCGCTCACCTGGCCGGAGATGAAGCCCTGCAGCGCTGGCCCGGCGATGCCGCCGAGGCTGCCAACGGTCATCGCCGCGTAGAGCATCCACTCCTGGGTCACCAGGCCGTACGCGAGCATCGTGACCGCGCTGATGCCCAGCCCTACGGTGATGGCGCGTCGCTCGCCGAGCCGCGGCAGCAGCACGCGGATCAGCCCTCCCTGCACGATCGCCGTCAGTACGCCCAGCAGTGCGAGCGAGAAGCCGTTCTGAAGCGGGCCCCAGCCGAACTGCACGCTCGTGAACAGCACCCATGTGCTCTGCAGCACGTTCTGGGATAGATACACGCAAACCAGCGCCAGCGCGAGCCCCAGCACCACCGGGTACTTAGCTACGGCCCGGAAGGTGCCCACCGGGCTCATGCTCCTGGCCGTGAAGGGCTTGCGGTGCTCGGGCTTGAGTGATTCGGGCAGGACGAACCAGCCGTACAGCCAGTTGACCAGCGCGAGCGCGGCGGCCGCGAAGAAGGGCAGGCGCAGGTCGATGCTGCCCAGGAAGCCGCCCATGGCCGGGCCGATGATGAAGCCGATCCCGAACACGGCGCCGATCAGGCCGAAGTTCTTCGCGCGGTCCTTCGGTGCCGTCACGTCCGCGATGTACGCGTTGGCGACCGTGATGTTCGCCCCGGTGATGCCCGCGATGATGCGGCCCAGGAAGAGCAGCCACAGGGTCGGCGCCAACGCCATCAGCAGGTAGTCAAGGCCGGCGCCCAGCAGCGAGATGAGCAGCACGGGCCGCCGTCCGAACCTGTCGGAGAGTCCGCCCAGGATGGGGGCGAACAGGAACTGCATGGCGGCGTAGCTCGCGATGAAGAAGCCGTAGATCGACGAGCCCTGGCTGGCCTCGCCACCGCTGAGCTGCGTGATCAGTTCCGGCAGGATCGGGATGATCAGGCCGATGCCGAGGATGTCTATCAGGACGGTTATTAGGATGAAAGGGATGGCTGCGGTCTTGCTTCGCATGCGCTTGACTCCTGTTGTTTCGGGATCCGCGCTGACGCCAACTGTCCGGCGTCAAGGCAGGCGAGCAGTATACGGTCTCGCCCTGCCGCACGCCATCATCCGAAAGTACGGCGTGTCGGCGTTATGATGCTCGGCATGTACAAGTGGGTGGATACCGCACAGGCCGAGCTTCGCAAACTGTCGATACAGGGCTGGCTCATCTATGACTTCCGGGGACTGAACCGGCTGGGCAAGCGATTCCTGGACCTTGGACCGGGACTGCTTTCCCGGCGCGTCTTCCTTTACATCCCCGCGACCGGCCGCCCCCAGCTGCTGGTTCACTCGATCGAGAAAGGCTCGCTGCACGACCTGCCCTTTGACGTTCACAGTTACTCCAGTCACGAAGTGCTGCGCGAGCGGCTCGCGGAGATCCTGCCCCGGGGCGAGGTTGCACTCGAGTACTCGCCTGCGAACAACATCCCCTACCTGTCGTTCGTGGACGCCGGAACCGTCGAACTCCTGGAGAGCCTGGGAGTCACCCCCGTCAGCTCGGGCGACCTGCTTCAGGCCTTCAGCGCCTGGACGCCCGGGCAGATGGAGGCGCACCGGGCCGCCGCGCAGCACGTGGTTGCCGCCAAGGACGCCGGCTACGCGTGGATCAGGGCTCGCGCCGCCGCCGGCGAAGAGGTGCGCGAGGCAGCCGTTCAGGCCGTCATCAGCGGCTATTTCGACAAGCACGGGCTCGAGTACGACCATGCGTGCATCGTCGGGTTCGCCGGCAACGCCGGGGATCCGCACTACGCTCCCGTCGCCGGCAGCGACCGGGCACTGGAGCCGGGGGACGCCATCCTGATCGACCTCTGGTGCAAGCTGCCCGGCAAGGACAACCCGTACGCCGACATCACCTTCAGCGGCTCGTTCGGCCCGCCCGCTCCCGAACACGCTCACGCCTTCGAGGTGATCGCGACGGCGCGCGACCTGGGCGTGAAGTTCATCCGCGACGCCGCCGCCGCCGGCCGCTGGCCGGAAGGCCACGAGGTGGACGACGTCGTGCGCGGCCACATCGCAGCCCACGGCCACGGTGACGACTTCACCCACCGCACCGGCCACAGCATCGGCCTTGACTCAGCCCACGGCGAGGCGGTCCACCTGGACAACTTCGAGACACGCGACACGCGTCAGCTGCTGCCCGGCATCGCCGTCACGATCGAACCGGGCATATACAGGCCGGACTTCGGCGTGCGCACCGAGATCAACCTGATCATGCAGGCCGACGGTCCCGAGGTGACTACGGAGCTGCAGCACGAGCTGATCGTCATCCCGCTTCCCGGGTGAGCCCGCCGCTGGTCGTCCTCGGTGACTTCGCCTGGGACGTGATGATCCGCACCAACACGAAGCTGCTGACCGGCGGCGACACGTACGGTGAGGTGATGCTCGCCCCCGGCGGCTCGGGAGCCAACGTGGCCGTCTGGGCCCGCCGCGCGGGGCTTGAGACGGCGTTCATCGGCAAGATCGGCCGTGACCGCTTCGGCCAGCTGGCCGAAGCGGACCTGGCCGACGAGGACGTCGAGGCGCACTTCGTGTACAGCGAGGCTCAGCTGACCAGTTCAGTCGCCGTGTTCGTGGATGAACACGGCGAGCGCTCGATGGTGGCCGGCCGCGGGGCGGACCACTTCCTGCTGCCGTCCGAGCTGAACCGCGAACTGATCACCGGCGCCAGGCACCTGCACCTGACCGCCTGGTCGTTCTTCACGGATCCGCCGCGCGGCGCCGCGCGCGAGGCCGCCCGCATCGCGAAGGAAGCGGGCGTCGGCCTGTCGCTGGATCCCGGCTCGTTCCAGCTGATCGACGAAGTGGGCGTGGACAACTTCCTGTCGTTCACCACCGACCTCGGCGTGGACATCATCCTGCCCAACTTCGAGGAGGGCAACATCCTCACCGGCGAGACCGAGCCGGCCGCCATCGCCGCGCGGCTCGAGGAGCTCTACCCGGGCGCCCTGATCATGCTCAAGCTCGATGCCCAGGGTGCGTTTGTTCAGCGCGGCGGCCGGGGGGTGCCCGTGCCGCCGTCGCCCGGGCACCTGACCGACGCGACCGGCGCGGGCGATGCGTTCGCAGGAGCGTTCCTGGCCCGGTACCTGAACGGCGTGGACGTGCTGGAGGCCGCCGCCTTCGCCACGCGCGTCTCAGCCTGGGTGATCGGCCGGCTCGGCGCCCGACCGCAGGGGGACTGGCCGACGGAGTAGGCACGTCACCTGATTAGCGGTACGCTGCGACCTCATCAGTGGATACCGCACCGTGAGCGTTGTCCCAGCTGCTGCGGATGTAAGTAGCGATCAGTGCGATCTGTCCATCCTCAAGAATGTTCTGGAAGGCCGGCATGTAGTCACCGCCACGCAGGACCTGTCCCATTACGAGGTCGAGGTTCGCCAGGCTGCTGTTGTTGGCGAATCTGGGCGCGTCGCCCACGCCTTCGCCGTCCGCGCCGTGACAGCCGGCGCAGTGCTGCATGTAAGCTTCGGCACCGCGTGCCAGGGTATCTTCAGGAACAGCAGCTTCCTCCTGTGCGGCACCGATGCCATGGCCGGTCGGGGACACCAGGTACCAGACGTTGCCGAGTCCCTGGCCGAGTGCGTCGCCGGGTTCCTGATCACGGAGGAAGTAGTAGACGGGCCAGCCGTTGTACGTGACCTGGGTCGTGCCGTCTGCGCGCACGGAGGTGCCGAGCAGGGACTGGTCTGCGCCCTCCGAAGCGGTTGGCTCTTCCGTCGCAAGGAGCGGCGGCCAGCTCTGGGCGCACGTGTCCGTGCAGCTGCTTGGCTCGCCCTGCTGGTCAGTCAGGAACAGATAGAGGCTGATGCCGCCCGCGTCGGTCAGGAAGGCGCCGTGCTCGTCGTGCTGCGCGACGCTGATCGTGCTGGTCGCGTGGGCGGTTGCCAGCGTTAAGGTGATTGCAGTTATCAATAGAAGCGAAATCCGGATGATGCGCACTCGTTCCCCTTTGTCTGTTTTCATGGTCCTGTGCCTGTCGCGTCACATGCCCTGGATCGGGCGGGACTGTTGCGGTGACAGGCGGGTGATGGGCTTGCCGTGGTTCAGTGGTGTACTGTCCCCTTGCTCATTATTTCCTCTACGCTTGGCAGGTAATCGCGGGCCGCCTGGTAGGTGAGTTCGTCCAGCGGGCGCGCTGGTGACTCGTTGGGGTCGCCAACGATGATGCGGCCGACCATTCCGTGCAGCTCGTGCGGCATGCAGAAATAATCGTACACGCCTTCAACGGTCAGGGTCACGTCGAAAGCCGCAGCGGTGTTGTAGATCCCGCCCAGTATCCCGGAGTTCCACGGTTCGGCTCCGGCCGGGATGCGCAGCAGGTCGGTCGCGTTTGACGGATGATACGCCTGCGTGTCGTGAGCGCCGCCGTCCAGGATGAAGCGAACGGTAGTGCCTGGCTCGACCCAGACGCCGATGGGATCGAAGAACACGTGTTCTCCATCGGTCACCATGCGGATCTCGACGACGTTGTCATCTGCTTCAGCGCTCGCGGCGACTACCGGTTCCGCCTGCTTGACCGCGGCGGTTTCGGTCGGTTCGACCAGGATCTCCCAGGTGTAGGTGTGCCAGTGGGAAACGGTGACTTCCATGTGGTAATAACCGGGTGGAGTAGTGAAGACCGCATCGGTTACTCCCTCGCCGATGATCTGAATCTCGTCGACCTCGACGTCATGCTCGTCGTAAAGGGTGACGCGCACAAACCCGATTCCCTCGAAACACCATGCCGCCAAAGTGATGTCCCACGTGCCTTCTGCGTAGAACGGTTCGATTGAAGTGGTGTTGTTGCCCCACCAGTAGCCGGATTCCATCTCTGCTGCGCTCGCAGCCGAGAACACGGCAAGGACCAGTACCAGCACGGGGGCGAGCCACCGGTGCACGAAGGCTTTCGGGTTGCCTGCGAACTGTTCCTGCAGGGCGATACCCTTGTCGTCAATAGTGTTGGTCATAGCTCTCCTCTTCCTCCTCCCACAGCAGATCGGCCCTTATCTCGGCGTCACCATCCACGCGGATGCTGGAGCGGAACGGATGGTACCGGAAGCCGGATACGAACAGCGTGTGTTCTCCGGAAGGAACTTTCATCAGCGCGAACCCGTTTTCGTCGGTGACTGCCCTGAAAGGGTGAAGCACGACGGAGGCTCCCTTGATGGGCGTCTGCTTGTCTCGGTCGAACGCTTCGACGCGTAACTCGTGTTCAGGTGGGGGAACTGAGTGTGCCGTGAACGAGGCCGGCTCAGCCTCGTGCGGTAACGGCAGTCCCTCCGGCTCGAGTCGCACCTCCCATGACACCAGCCCTTCCGTTTCGGGCGCCTGCAGCTGTGCATTCGAGTAGTAGACCGCCTCGGTACCGGGCCAGGTCTCGTCACCAAGCTTGACCCTTAAGTGCTCGCCGTGGCTCTCGGTGCTGACGATGATCGGCTGGCCGCTGAGGCTGCAGCCACAGGCGCATTTCGCGCCCACAGTCACCTCGAAGGGCTCGCCCAGCGGAACCGCGGTTGGCACCTTGAGCGCGGTGAGCGTGACCCGGTGCGCGGCGACTGCGTAAGTGACTGCAGTGGTGAACCTGACAGCCTGCGTGCCGGAGTCAGCGTCCACATCCAGGTGGGCGTCCAGGCGGTGCTCGCCTGAAGCCTCAGGAACATCGATCGCAAGTACGGGGCTTTCAAAGCTGCCGTCGCCCTGGGGCTCGAGGATCAGCTCGGCCTTCTGTTCACCGTTGGCGAACACCTGTACAGTCCGGGCTCCGGGGTCAAGGGGGTAAAGAGAGGTAACGAAGGCCTGCAATCGCACCTGGCCTCCGGCAGGAACCACCGCCGGCGTGGCTTCGACGCGGAACTCCAGCAGCTCCATTGGTTGAGGATCGTCCGATGACATTACCGCTTGGCAACTCCTTTTGTGTGGAACGTCTCATGCGGCCCGGAAGATGCTTGCCGGGCCGCATGAGAGGTGAGCTGGCCTGATTACTCCTAGATGACCAGTTGTTTTGGCTGAGTCACTGCAGAGGCCTCTTCGGCCGCTGCATTTCCGCCTGCAATGTAACCGTGCACGAGTGCGCGGCCGAGGCCGTGCTGGTTGCCGCCGCCGCTGGCTTCGCCGCCGGAATAGAGGCCGGGGATGACCTTGCCCTCCAGGTCGATCACCTGGGTCTTGCCGTTGATCCGCAGCCCGCCGAACGAATCGTGCCAGATGATCATCTGGGACGCTGCGTAGAAGGGGGCTGTCCTGATGTGGTGCATCGGAGCGTCGAGTCCACGGTCGAACTCGGGATCGAAGCCCTGGTCAACATACGAGTTCCACGTGTCCACGGTCTCCTTGAGGTGGCTGAGGGGAACGCGCTGGTACTCGTTGCCGGCCTGGATCTTTTCGGCCAGCTCCTCGAGCGTGTCCGCCACGAAGAACTGCCCGTTATCAGGGTGCGTGAACGGCGCATCTATGTCCCAGCCCGCCCGTTCAAGGCCGGCAGCATCGAAGATCGCCCAGGTCGGTCCGGGGAAGAAGTCAGGCGACTCGGAGCCTTCGTTGATGGCCATCGCCGCGTGCATGCCCGAGTGTTCGGCGTAGCTCTCCTTGATCCATTCCGGGCTGGCGTTGCGCCAGTCACCCTGAACGTTATCGACGCCGGGGTTGGGAACATGGCCTGTGCCCGGGTACTGGACGCTGCCTGCTCCGCGGACGAAGTTGATCTCGTTGAAGAAGCGCTTGCCGACCTGGTTGACGGTGATCAGGTGCTCGCGTGAGTTGGCGTTCGCCGTGAAGCCGGTCGACTTGCGGAACGCGAACGTGGGATGGCCCGGGAGCATGGGGGTATAGGCGTCGCGCGTGGCCAGCCTCGTGTTGACGTGGAAGGTGGTGCCGTAAGACAGGTTCTGCTGCATGCCGGCCAGGGTGGCGCCTACCTTCATGCCGGCGATGATCCCGCTTGCGTCACGGCAGCCGGGTCCGACCAGCGCCCAGCCGCTCGTCACAAAGTACGGGTCGCGGAAGGCCGGATAGAACATGCTGCGGAACTCCGGGTTGCCGGAGTGGCCGCCGCTGCCCATGATGACTGCCTTGCGGGCCCGAATGTGGATGACGTCGCGGCGCTCGTCTATGTTGCCGTTCTGCCACAGGCTCTCAAGCTGTTCGCCCGTGTCCGGATCGAAGCGTGGCGAGTAGCTCGCCCGAACTCCCAGCACGCGACCGGAGAACTGCTCCTCGCGGATCAGGTCGGTCATCCGGCGGTTGAACATGAACTCGACACCCTTTTCGCGGGTGCTGAACTCAAGGCTGCGTGACAGCGCGGCTCCGTTGGTGCGGATGTCGGGTCCTGCGACTGCACTGCCGTTACCCATGAGGGCAGGCGCGAAATGGCTGGAAGAGGTGCCACTGATGCCGGCGTCTTCGGCTGAGATCGTTCCGGCCCTGATGTCTGTCGTATCGCCGAGCTTGAGGATCGTCACAGCCCGGCGGGCGCGCGAGACTCCGCCGTTGCCGTGCGTACCCGAGATCCGGCCGAACCGGACGTAGTTGTCCATCAGGAACTGGCGGGTGTCGAAACAGTTGTCAGCCCATGCGCGGTGGAGGTCGCGTTCGTTGTAGCGGTATGGGGCTTGCGCAGCCCGGCTGAGGATCGACCAGTCGGTCATGTCCTTGAACAGGAAGTCCGGGTCTTCAGTGAGCGCCTCAACGGACTCGACCGGGGGTACGGTGACGAAGCCTTCGGGGTCTGATTCTCCATTGATGTCGCGAAGCTGGAGCGGGTCGCCACCACCCAGTGACACCTGTCCGCCACTGTGCAGCATCACTCCGCCCGCATCGAAGTTCTGATCGATGATCATCACGGACGCTCCGGCGTCACGCGCACGAATCGCAGCGGGCAAGCCGAGGGCGCCCGCACCGACGACCAGGACGTCAACCTCGTAGTCCCAATCGACGACGTTCCGGTCAGTCTGGGGCTCCTGTGGCTCCTGTGCAACAGCACCGAGGCCACCGAGCGCCATCACACCTACACCGGCAACGCCCTTCTTGAGGAAATCGCGTCTGCCTAATGCATCCTTGGAGACAGCTTCCTCCTCGCGCGTGTTCTTCTTGCGACGTTTCTTATCCACTGATAAAACCTCCGAAGTTTCAGAAGATCACTCCCGCGCCGGCAACCCGATCAGCCGGTGCGCGTGCAGGATCTCCTGTGGGGGACGAGCGATGCCATCTGAAGGCAATGAATGGATCGTACCTGCCAGCTGGCGCTTCTCACCACCACCCTGTGCCGGTTGTGGTGATCTGTGCCAAGGTCGGTTCTACTCCTCCTTCCCTATGTAGGGGGGCGCTCATGCCCCGGTGCGGCGGAAAACTGCTCGGGCACGCTTCTTGAAATATAGGGAAGGCAGGACCAGGAGTTTCCAGAAACCATGCGTCCATATGCTGGCAATCAACTCGACTGACCCGATCAGCGCCGGGGTTTTTAAGCGGAAGGGTAGCCGGATCCCTATGCCATTGATTTGGATGATGCTATCAGGATGCAGCGGTGTCAATAAATCTGGAATAACGGAAAAGTACACAGGAAGCATGCCCACAACGGAAAAACCTACGGTGTAAACTGTGCTTTTTTTCAGCAAAGCCCAGCCGCTTCCGTTCGTCCGCGGGAGCGGTAATCGCCGGTTTGATACGGCGCTTGCACCTGGCTGCTGAAGCGCGGCTCCCGCTGCAGAAATGAGGATGGCGTTCCGCCTGTTGAGCGGAACGCCATCCTCAATGAGTCGATTGTTTCCCGGGGGCTGCTCAGCCGCCCGCGACTTCGATGCGGCGAACCTTCGCCTCGGCCACCTTGGGCATGTGGAGCCTCAGGACGCCGTTACTCACGTTCGCCTTGATGTCGTCAGTTGCGACTGACGCAGGCAGGCGCACGTTACGGGTGAACGTGCCGCGTGGCATGCTGCGCAGCCAGTAGCGGCGCTCGTCGCCTTCGGTGACTTCGGGCAGGTCGGCCCGGACGGTCAGCTGGCGGCCTTCCACGGAGACATCGATCTCTTCGGCGCTCAGGCCGGGGACGGCGAGCTCGAGAACGAGGGCTTCCTCCGTCTCGAACAGGTCCATGCCCAGAGCCGGGCTATCCGTGCGGACCGGCGGGAAGTCGTCAAAGAAGCGATTCATGCCATCCAGGAAGTCATCGCCGAAGCTACGGCGGATGAGTGGGGCAGATGCCCGGTTAGTGCGTACAAGTGACATGTGTAACCTCCTTCAGGTGTTGGATTTGACGGGCCAGCGCGGGATGCCGTCAGGCAGCGCGCAACTAACCCTTGCATGTAGGAGTATAAAACATGAGTGTGTGCGTGTCAAGTTATGTCAGGGTACTCACGCTGGTGACGACAGAGACAAGGTCGGTTTTTGAGGTGCGTGCGTAGCTGAGATCAGTCGTTGACCTGGATCATGAAACGTGTGCTGCGTAACCCGGTGGAGGCAAGGATCCTGAGCTCTGACGCCTCCGTCAGCACGGTCATGGTTCCCGTATCATCGCTGCCCAGCACGCTCGGCGAGAGTGGATCGATCACGAGCACCGTCTCGAACGTGCCCGGAGTCCATGTGATTGTCGCGGTGCCGGCCTCGTAGCGGGTGGCTCTGATCAAGGCAGCCGCAGCCTGGGTGTGGACGCGCTCGTCGCTCCATGAGGCTGCGACGTCGCCGGTCGCGTCGATCACCTGAACTGAAGCGACCTGAGCCATCTCTGCGCCAGTGACCGGCAAGGAGAACGCGAAGCCAGCCTGTTCACCATGGGAGAGGGGAGTCGGATCGAATGATGTAGTGCGGATCAGCGTTCCCGAATGGTTCAGGAACACAAGCCGCCAGGCTCCGGGAGCTGGCGGCTGCGCCGTGGCGTCGGCCTGCAGCAGTGGCCGCAGCGTCACCTCACCCTGGGCGCTGACCAGTCCGCTCACGACCAGCACGGGGCCGGGCGGAGTGCCGCTCGAAGCCACGCTGAGCGCACCGGCCCTGGCCCTGAAGTCAGCGACTTTCCTGTAGTTGTAGTCGCTGATCCATCCCGGACTGCAGTAGCTCATCAGGTCAAAGTTGGAGGGCAGGTATACCTGGCTGGTGGAAGCGCGGTAGCCGTATGTGCCGATTCTGCCCTCAGGATGCGGAAAACCAGCGTCCACCTGGCTCGGGTCCACGGGGCCGCAGGGCGCATGCCATAGGGAGAAGTTGTGCCCGAGTTCATGCGCGACCGTGACCGGGTAATCCCATGCCTGAACCGACCAGGCGGCCGGGGCGCCCACGTAACCGATTCCCGCGACGTTATCGAAGTGACCGGCTGGAACCATGCCATGGATGTAGGCAGAGGCCGGTACCACCAGCCGCGCTTCTGTCAGGGCAACAAGAAGATCGCCGCTGTTGTGAGCGCCGGTGGGGCCTTTATAGGTGAACGGCGCGCCCACGGTCGCGTCGACCGTAGCAAGCGGGAACACCTCCTGGGCGAACCCGAGGGCGGTGCGGGCATTGACGGACGGTGGTGTGCCCTGATCGCCGATCCTTACCGGGATGAACTCGATCTTCAGGGGCCTGGGCGCTATGAACCCGAGGCTTGAGGCCTGGAACTGCGTGCTGCCGGCACTGACGCCATCGGCACCGAAAAGTTCGGCGTGCACGACCATGTTCTGACTGATCAGGTTGCCGGCCAGCCTCGTATTGATGCTCCGGGCCGGGTCATCCGGTTTCGGAACTGTCGGAATGCACGAAGGCATGTCCATATCGGTCGTATAGCGTACGGTGCCGCCGTCAAGTGCCCGTATCCGCACGTACGCCGGCATCAGCACGCCCGGCCCGGCCGGGTCCTGCGTCACGAAAGCCCGTATCAGTGCCTCCTTGCCCCCGGTCCAGGGAACGATGCCTCCGACCTCGACAACCTGCAGTACCTGCAGGTCCTGCAGGGCGAGGTTCACCGTCGTCCCGACTGCGAACGCACTGCACCCGGCCGCGACGACGCTCACCTGGCTGGTCGCGGACAGTGAGCCCGACGTGGCGGTGACCGTCACGGGGCCGCCGGCAGAGATCCCCTGCACCAACCCACTGCCCGTGACCGAGACCACGGCCGGGTTCGCACTGGTGAAAGTGAAGGCTGTGGGCACTTCCCGGTCGCTGGCGGTGAAGGCCCGCGCCGTGAGCTGGCGGCTCTGGCCGATCCCGAGCTGCGCGTGTGCGGGGGCAAGCTCGATCCGCGCCGGGACTGCCTCGGTGACGGTAACGCTGGCCTCACCGTGAACGCTGCCGACGGTGGCACGCAACGTGGCCTGGCCCGCCGCCGCGCCAGCGGTGACCTGGCCGTCCGCAGCGACTGTCGCCACGGTCGTGTCGGAGCTCGTCCAGACCGCCACCGCGTCAACCGCTTCGCCGTCCGCATCGCGAATGATCGCTCTCAGGGTCGAGGTTGCGAAGGCCTCCAGCTCCAGGGTTGCCGGTTCGACAGTTATCGAGGCGACGCCAGCGTGATCAGGATCGGGGTCCTTATCATCCGGCTCTCCGTCCTGGTCCGGATCGGGATCCGGATCGGGCTGTGGGTCGGGTTCGGGATCTTCAATCGGTTCGGCGTCGGTGTCGCTGCCCGGCTCGTCGTCATCACCGGGTTCTTCTTCAGGGTCCGGCCCGGGCTCCGGGTCCGGGCTTGTCGGCGCAGGCAACACGGTGACAAGGCTCGTGCCCCTGACGCCGTCGAGCTCGGCGGTGATGCTGAGCGGTCCCCCTGCGCTGAGCCCCGTCACCAGCCCGTTGGAGGTGACGGTGGCGACGCCCGGCTGGCTGCTCGACCAGTTGACTGCCTTCAGTAACGGCTCGCCAGCCGTGTCGGTCACCGTTGCCTCCAGGTTGAGGCTGCTGCCGACTTCGATTGTCGCTGCAGACGGTGCGGTGATGACAGAACCGACTGCAGGGACGGGCTCTTTCGCAGGTGGAGTCGCCTCACAGGCGACAAGCAGGGCGAGCAGCAGGATCATCCCGAAGTAGACGCTGCGCATTTTCCGCATCAGCGCCAACATACAGCAGGACTTGCAGTAACCCGTGTCAGATCGGCCACGAGTGCCTCAAGAATCGCCTGGCTGGGCGGGCCTCAGCGTCCCAGGATGCCGAGCGCCAGGTCCGGCCGGTCCGTGATGATCCCGCGCACGCCCAGGTCGAAGAGCCTGCGCATCTCGGATTCGTCGTTGATCGTCCAGACGTCCAGCTGCACGTTGCGCTCGCTCAACCCGCGCACGAACGGCCTGATCACCACCGGGATGCTCCCCTGCCTGACCGGTACCTGGAAGGCTTCCGCTGCGGGGCTGGTGGCGCGGCCCAAGCCGAGCAGGTTGAGGATCAGGAAGTTCCTTACCTCGTCGGGTCCTGCTGAAGTCGCAACCTCGGGGCAGAGCCGCCGGAACTCATGCAGGTTGGTCTGCACGAAGCTGGCGACCATCACGCTCAGCTCGCGACCTGTCTCCCGGATCAGGTCGCACGTGGCCCGGGGCACGCGCGGATCGGATGACTTCATGTCGATGTTGATGCCCAGGTCGCCGAAGGTCTCAAGCACCTCGCGCAGGGTCGGCACGACGACGCCAGAGCCGCGGTGCGGAAAGTCGCCGCCCTGTCCCGCCCAGTTGGCGGCGGCATCGAGCTGCTGAATGTCATCGAGCGTCATGGAATCGACCCGGCCCGTGCCGTCAGTCGTCCTGTCCACGGTATCGTCGTGGATGACGACGATGACGCCGTCGGACGTGATCTGCGAGTCCAGCTCCAGCACGTCCACACCGAGCGCGGCAGAACCCCGAAACGCCATCATCGTATTGCCCGGCCAAAGGTGGTCGGCTCCGGCATGGGCCTGAACGTGGACCCGGTCGGCCAGGAACTCCGTGAAGTACGGGTGGTCCGGCCGGGGGTTGCCCAACGCCCAGGCGACGGCGTACGCGGCGACCACCAGTACGGCCAGCGACAGCAGCACTCGTGGCCAGCGGCGGTCTCGGCGGGGAGGTGATCCGGTTGTTGGCACCTGTCTACTTTCGCACAGCCAGGAAGCGGGGCCGCGGGATCAGTTCCGCGGCCCCGGACGAGGCGGATCAGGCGTCGTTGGCCCGACGAGGTCAGGCTCTGGAGTTCAGCTGCCCGCTGGCCTGCCGGCCAGCACGTCGCCGGCCTTCGCGGCCACGTTGTCCACCAGGCTGGTGATGCGGCCGCGCAGCGAGGCATCGTAGCCGTCGCCGTTGCTGCCCAGGCTGGCCAGGCGGCGGCGGTCTGAGTCCGTCAGCTGGCGGCCCTCGAGCGGGGCGAGGTCCTTGACATCGTTGACGCTCATGCCGAGGCCCTCGGCGACCCGGCCGCCGTAATCGTCGTGGATCAGGAAGAAGTGCCAGAGCATGCGCTCCTGCACGTCGCGCTCGCACTGGGACAGGTTGTCGATCATGTTCGCGACCAGGTCGTCACGCTCCCAGTCGAGCATGCCCTGGAAGCGCTGGCGCGGCTGGAAGTAGTCGTTCTGGCGGTCAAGGTTCTCGCGGACGAGCGTGCCGGAATGCACCGGTCCCTTGAACGGCTCGGCGCGCTCGGACTCCTGGAGCCCACCGTGGATGGTCGGCTCGTAGTTCACGTGCGGGTTCTGGCCCGGGGCCAGGTCGGTGCGGTAGGACATCTCGCCGCCGCGCTGGTTGGTGGCCACGCGGGCGTTCTTCGCCTGGTTGACAGGCAGCTGCAGGTAGTTGGTACCCACGCGGTGACGCTGCGTGTCCGAGTAGGAGAAGGTGCGGCCGACCAGCATCTTGTCCTCGGAGAAGTCGAGGCCGTCCACGAGCACGCCGGTACCCATCGCGATCTGCTCGTTCTCGTTGTGGTGGTCACTCACGTTGCGGTTGAGCGTCATCACGCCGACGTGAAGCAGCGGGAAGTCATCCTCGGGCCAGGTCTTGGTGTCGTCGAGCGGATCCCAGTCGAGCTCGGGGTGGTCGTGATCGTCCATGACCTGCACCAGCAGGTCCCACTTCGGGTAGTCACCACGCTCGATCGCCTCGTACAGGTCCTTCGAGGCGGAGCCGAGGTCCTGTCCCTGCACGCCCGCGGCCTCCGCGGCCGTCAGGCTGGCCACAGGCTGGTGCGGACGCCAGTGGTACTTGACCAGAACCGTGTCGCCGTCGGCGTTCACCATGCGGTAAGTGTTGACGCCGAAGCCCTCCTGGTTGCGGTAGCTGGCCGGGATGCCGCGCGGGCTGAACAGGTGCGTCAGCATGTGCATCGACTCGGGGCTCTGGCTCATGAAGTCGAAGATTCGGTTCGGCTCCTGGCGGAACGTGACCGGGTCGGGCTTCAGCGAGTGGATGACGTCCGGGAACTTGATGGCGTCACGGATGAAGAACACCGCGATGTTGTTGCCGACCAGGTCCCAGTTGCCGTCCTCGGTGTAGAACTTCACGGCGAAGCCGCGCGGGTCGCGGGCGGTCTCGGAGCTGTCGCGACCCCCGATGACGGTGGAGAAGCGGATGGCGATGTCGGTCTTCTTGCCGGCTTCCTGGAACAGCTTCGCGCGCGTGTACCTGCTGGCGGGCTCGTCGCCGATCTTGCCGGTGGCCTCGAACTCACCGTAAGCGACGAAGCCGCGCGCGTGGACGACCCGTTCCGGGATCCGCTCGCGGTCGAAGTGGCTGATCTTCTCAAGGAACTGGTAGTTCTCGAGCGTGGCCGGACCGCGGTTGCCGACCGTGCGTTGCTGCTGGTTGTTCGTAACGGGATGACCCTGGCGGTTGGTCAGGGTCTTCGGATCGTCCTGCTTGCTCATGCTTTTCGGTCTCCTTGGCAAGAAATCGCCCGGCTGTACCGGGCCACATGTACGCTTTCAAGTTGAACACGAAACCACATAACTCATAGTGATTCCGATAACGGATGGTGCGCTCGCAGGCTCGGGCGCCGCGCGCGGTACAATGCCTGCACAATGACAGGGACGCACTCCTCCAACCGGGTGCTGCTGCTGGAAGGTGCGCGGACGCCGTTTCGCCGATCCGGCACAGACTATCTGGACCTGATCTCCTACGACCTCGCCCGGAGCGTCATCAGGGGACTGCTGCACCGCGCCGGCGTGCCCGCAGGGTCCATCGACAATGTCATCATGGGAACTGTCGTCCAGAACGCCAGCACCAGCAATGTCGCCCGCGACGCAGCACTCGCCGCCGGCCTGCCGGTGAGCACGCCAGCCCACACGGTGACGCTGGCGTGCATCTCGGCCAACCGGGCGATCGCGGACGCGAGCCTCTCGATAATGGCGGGCCGGTCGGAACTGGCCCTGGCCGGCGGGGTGGAACTGCTCTCTGACGTGCCGCCGGTGTTCGCCAAGGAGACGCGCAAGCGGCTCTTCACGGCCCAGAAGGCGAAAGGTCCGGTCGGCATGCTGAGCAACTTCCGCGGGGTCGGCCTGAAGCAGCTGCTGCCGAAGGCGCCGCCGATCGCCGAGTTCACCACCGGCGAGACGATGGGACGCTCGGCCGACCGGCTGGCGGCGCGCTTCGGCGTGAGCCGCGGGGAGCAGGACGCGTACGCGCTGCGCAGTCACGAGCTGGCGGCCGCTGCCGACGCGGCGGGCCACCTCGCCCGCGAGATGCTGCCCACGGCCCTGCCCCCGCGCTTCGAGCTGCTGGAGCGGGACAACACCTGGCGAGCCGACACCAGCCTTGAGAAACTCGCGCAGCTGAAGCCCGCCTTCGTCCGGCCGTTCGGGACCGTGACCGCCGGCAACTCGAGCCCGCTGACAGACGGCGCGGCGGCCGTGCTGCTCGGCACCGAGCGCGCGGCGGGTGAGGCGGGCCTGACCCCGCGAGCGGTGATCCGCGACTGGGTGTTCACCGCCGGTGACCCGGGTGACGAGCTGCTGCTCGGCCCCGCCCGCGCCGTTCCCGAGCTGCTCGCCCGCAACGGACTGAGCTGGAGCGACCTCGACGTGATCGAGATCCACGAGGCGTTCGCCGGCCAGGTGCTGGCCGTGCTGGCAGCGCTCGGTTCGGACAGCTTCGGGCGCGACGAGCTCGGCCTGGCGGGCCGCTTCGCCGAGATCAGCCTGGACAACGTGAACCTCTGGGGCGGCTCGATCTCGCTCGGTCATCCCTTCGGCGCGACCGGAGCCAGGCTGCTGAACACGGCCGCGAACCGGCTCGAGGCCGAGGACGGCCAGCTCGCCCTCATCACCGCCTGTGCCGCCGGAGGCCAGGCGCACGCCATGCTCATCGAGAGGAGCGGCTCATGATCGAACTCGAGATGCGTGACGGCGTCGCGCTCCTCTGGCTGGACAAGCCGGACAAGGACGTCAACACGCTCGACATCGACGCCCTCAACCGGCTGGAAGGCTACCTGGATCAGCTCCAGACCGACACCGGATGCCGCGCGCTTGCCTTCGTGTCGGCCAAGGCCAACAACTGGCTGGCCGGGGTGGACATAGAGTTGTTCCGCACGCTCAGCACCGAAGAACTGCTCAAGGTGGGCGAGGAGGGACAGAGGCTCTTCACCCGCCTGGCGGCGTATCCCAAGCCTGTCATAGCGGCCGTGCACGGGGCGTGCGCCGGCGGTGGGTTCGAGCTCGCCCTCGCCTGCCATTACCGGATCGCCAGCGACCACCCGGACACGAGCTTCTCGTTGCCGGAGGTGAAACTGGGCCTGATGCCCGGACTGGGCGGCACGCAGCGCTTGCCCCGCCTGATCGGCCTGCAGAAGGCACTGCCGCTGCTGCTGACAGGCCGCAGCGTCTACGCGCGGCAGGCGAAGCGGCTCGGCATCGCAGACGCCCTGCATCACAGGGAGGGCATCGCCGACGCAGCGGTGACCGCCGGTCAGCGCCTCTCCGCCGGCCAGCTGAGCGCGGCTCAGCGCAGGAAGTCGCTCACGGAGCGCGTGATGGAGAGCCCGTCCGCCAGCCAGATCGTCTACCGGGCCGCAGCCCGCGAGGTGATGAAGACCACGCGCGGCAACTACCCGGCACCGGGGCGCATCATCGAGGCGGTCAGGACCGGGTTGGAGCGCGGCATGCCGGCCGGGCTCAGCACCGAGACGAGCTCGTTCGCGGAGCTGGCCCGGACGCCGGAGGCGCTCGCCCTGATGCACATCTTCTTCGCCCGCGCCAAGACGCGGCGCAACCCGCTTGCGGCTGATGCGCTGCCGGTCGACCGCGTGGCCGTGCTCGGAGCAGGCCTGATGGGCGCCGGCATCGCCCAGGTGAGCGCCGCCGCCGGGCTCGCAGTCACCCTGACGGACCAGACGGTCGACCAGGCAGCGAGCGGAGCCAGGGCCGTTCACACCGACGTCAGCAGGCGGGTCGGCAAGGGCATGACCGCGTTCGACCGCGACCGCGTGGTCGGCAGGATCGCTCTGGCCCATGGTCCGGCGGCGGCCGCGGGCGCCGACCTCACGATTGAGGCGGTGCCCGAGGTGCTGGCGCTCAAGCAGGACGTGCTGCGCCAGGTCGAGGCCGTGACCGGTCCCGCGCACGTGTACGCGAGCAACACCAGCTCGATCCCCATCTCCCTGATCGCCGAGGCGGCCGCGCGGCCCGACCGCGTGGTGGGCATGCACTACTTCTCGCCGGTGCCGCGGATGCCGCTGCTCGAGATCATCAGGGGCGAGGCCAGCAGCGACGAGGCCGTGGCGACCGCGGTCAGAGTTGGGCTCGCGCAGGGCAAGGCCGTGATCACCGTGGCCGACAGGCCGGGGTTCTACGTCAACCGCATCCTCGCGCCCTACATGAACGAGGCGATCCTGATGCTGAAGGAGGGCGTCAGGATCGACCTGATCGACGGGGCGATGCGCGACGCCGGTTTCCCGGTCGGACCGTTCCGCCTGCTTGACGAGGTCGGCCTCGACGTCGCCGGCAGCGTCACGAAGGTGCTCGCGCCGCTCTTCAGGGAGAGGGGGACAGAGCTCGAGGACACGGCCACGCCGCTGCTGGAAGCCGGCCTGAAGGGCAAGAAGGGCGGCAAGGGATTCTACGATTACGCCAAGGGCGGCAGGGTCGTCAACGCCGACGTCTACCGGCTGCTGGGCGCGGCCGGGGCTGCGGCTGCGACCAGGGAGCAGGTGAGGCAGCGGCTGCTGCTCGCCCTGGTGAACGAGGCCGCGCTGGCACTGCAGGAAGGAATCATCGCAGATCCGGTGGACGGGGATATCGGCGCGGTCTTCGGCATGGGCTTCCCGCCTTTTCTCGGGGGTCCGTTCCGGTACATGGACGCACAGGGGTTGCCGGTCACCATCGCGGAACTGGAAGCTCTGGAGGAGCGTTACGGCAGCAGGTTCGCTCCAGCGGAGCTGTTGCGCGAGAAGGCTGCCGCGGGGCGTGGCTTCCATGCCTGAGGGCCTTTGTCCTTGAGGAAGTCTTGGCATTCCGGGTTAACCTTCGATAAGGCGTGTACACGATGGTCACGTCGCAAGTGTCACAAAAGGGAGAATTAAACGTGAAAAGGACGATCAGACTGACAGTCAGCCTGTTGGCAGCGCTGGCGCTGGCCGGCTTCGCCTTTGCCCAGGACGATGCAGAGGCAGAGGAGCCGGTTGTGCCGGAGACGAATGAGGTGGCGGCTGCGTCAGACATCGATGTCGGAGCGCTCAGGCGCACCGCCGAAGCGCTCTTCAACCCGATACCGCTTGAAGTACCCGACCTGGAGGGAAACCCCTACTCAGACGAGAAGGAGGTGCTCGGCCGCAGCCTGTGGTTCGACACGCGCCTCTCGGCCAGCTGGGTCATCAGCTGCAACACCTGCCACAACGTCGGCACCGCCGGCGTGGACCTGCGCACAGGCTCGATCGGTCACGGCTGGCAGCAGGGCGGCCGCAACTCGCCGACTGTCCTGAACGCCGTGTTCAACATCGCCCAGTTCTGGGACGGACGCGCCGAGGACCTCGCGGCACAGGCGATGGGCCCGATCCAGGACTCCATCGAGATGAACAACACGCCCGAGCGCGCGGTTGAGACGCTCCAGAGCATGCCCGGATACGTCGACATGTTCACTGCGGCCTTCCCCGAGGAAGACGACCCGGTCACGTTCGAGAACGTCGCGCTTGCCATCGAGGTGTTCGAGGCCACGCTGCTCACCCCGAACTCCCGCTTCGACCAGTTCCTCCGCGGCGACGACTCGGCCCTCGATTCCCAGGAGATCGAAGGCCTGCACCTGTTCGTCACCGAAGGCTGCGTCGCCTGCCACATGGGCACCAACCTCGGCGGGCACGGCTACTTCCCGTTCGGCCTGGCTGAGCTGCCCGACGCCGACATCCTTCCGCGCGACGACATCGGCCGCTACGGCATCACGAACGTCGAGTCCGACCGCTACGCCTTCAAGTCGCCCTCGCTGCGCAACATCGAGCTGACCCCGCCCTACTTCCACTCCGGTGTGATCTGGGACCTGGAGGATGCCGTCCGCATCATGGCGCGCGCCCAGCTGGGATCGGACCTGGACGACGGCGACGTCACGAGCATCACCGCGTTCCTGCGCACCCTGACGGGTGACCAGCCCGAGGTAACAGTGCCCGTGCTGCCGGCCATCACGGCCGCGACACCGCTGCCGATCAGCATGGACGACTGAGGAAGAATCCCCTGGGCCTGGTTTGGGCCTGACAGAACGGGGCGGTGCCCGGGAATTCGGTTCCCGGGCACCGCCCCTCTTGCATGCGCGAGGCGCTTACTCCTCCAGGTGGCCCATCCGGGCTTCCTTCGTGTCCAGGTACGCCTGGTTGTGCGGGTTGCGGCCGGCGTGCAGCGGCACGCGCTCGACCACCTCGAGGCCGTAACCCGCGATGCCCGCGATCTTGCGCGGGTTGTTCGTCAGCAGGCGCATCCGGCCGATCCCGAGCTTGGTCAGCATCTGCGCACCGACGCCGTAATCGCGCAGGTCGGGTGCGAAGCCGAGGCGCGTGTTGGCGTCGACCGTATCCGCGCCCTCGTCCTGGAGGCTGTATGCCCTGATCTTGTTTAGCAGGCCGATCCCCCGGCCCTCCTGGCGCAGGTACACGAGCGCGCCGCGGCCCTCCTCGGCGATCCGGCTCAGCGCGGCGTCGCGCTGGAAGCCGCAGTCACAGCGCAGGCTGTGCAGAGCATCACCCGTCAGGCACTCGGAATGCATCCGTACCAGCACGGGTTCGGGGTCGGCCACGTCACCGAGCGTGAGCGCGATGTGCTCCGCTCCGGTCAGCTCGTCGAGGAAGCCGTGGATCGTGAACTCGGCCCACTGCGTCGGCAGCTTCGCGCTGGCCACAAGCGTGACGAAGCCGTCGCTCTCCAGCCGGTAGCTGATCAGGTCGCGGATCGCGCCGACCTTGAGGCCGTGCTCCGCGGCGAAGTCGAGGATCGCGGGCAGCCGCATCATCGTGCCGTCGTCGTGGATCAGCTCGCTGACGATCGCGGCGGGCTTGAGCCCGGCCAGGCGGGCCAGATCGACGGCAGCCTCGGTGTGGCCGGCGCGGCGCAGCACGCCGCCCTCGCGGGCACGCAGCGGAAAGACGTGGCCCGGCCGCGCGAGGTCGGCGGCGGTGGTGCCGTCGGCGACCGCAGTCAGGATGGTCGTGGCCCGGTCGGCCGCCGAGATGCCCGTCGAGATGCCGTCGCGCGCCTCGATGGATACCGTGAACGCAGTCGAACGCCTCGCAGTGTTGTGATCGACCATCGGGGGCAGCTCGAGCCGGTCGGCCAGATCGTTCGTCATCGCCAGGCAGATGATCCCGCCGGTGTGGCGGATCGTGAAGGCGATCAGCTCGGGCGTCACCTTCTCGGCCGGGATGATGATGTCACCCTCGTTCTCCCGGTTCTCGTCGTCCACAACGATCACCGGCCGGCCGGCGGCCATCTCTTTGAGCAGCTCCGTCATGCCGGCGAGCCTCATGCTGCCACCTCCAGGTCCAGGAGTCGCTGACGGTCCAGGTACTTCGCGACCTGGTCGGCCTCGACATTGACGCGGCTGCCAACCTCCAGGTCGCCGAGCGTGGTCACTTCAAGCGTGTGCGGGATCAGCCAGAGGGTGAACTCGGAGCTGCCCAGCGCAGTGCTGCTGCCGCCGGGGCCACCCACATCCACGACTGTCAGGCTGACGCCGTCGACAGTGACGCTTCCCTTGGGGACCAGGTAGCGGTCGAGCTCGCCGGGCGCACGCACGCTCAGCACCCACGCGCCGGCCTCGCGGCTGGCGCCTGTCACTTCTCCGATGCCGTCGACGTGACCGCTGACCATGTGACCGCCGAAGCGGCCCCGGGCCGACATGGCGCGCTCCAGGTTGACACGGCTACCGGGCGCCCAACGGGGCGCGGTTTTCGCGATGGTCTCCTTCGACAGTTCCACCTCGAAGCCGCTGCCGCTCAGCTCGACGACCGTGAGGCAGCAGCCGGATACGCTGATCGAGTCACCCAGGATCGCGTCACTGGTGACGATGTTCGCCTGGATGTGAACGCGCGTGTTGCCGTCCGTCTCTTCGGCGTGCGTGACCAGGCCGATCTCTTCGACTATGCCCGTGAACACTCAAGACCTGCTTTCGTAATCGATGTTGCCGGTGAGGAGGAGGTCCCCACCGATCCATTCACTCTTCATGTGTGTGAGCCCGTAGGCTTCCTCCATGCGTTCGATACCGAGGCCTCCCAGCGGACTCGCGCCGTTGCCGCCCAGCAGCCTGGGGGCGATGAACCAGGCGACGCGGTCAAGCGCGCGTGCCTGCAGGAAGGACCAGGCGAGCGTGCCGCCGCCCTCGAGCAGGATGCTCGTCACGCCCTGGGCATGCAAGGCGGCCAGTGCGTGCTCCGGAACCGGCCGGCCGCGCTCGTCATCCACCGGCACGACGTCCGCGCCGCGCTCCCGCAGTCGGGCGACCCGCTCGGGTGGTGCGGCCGAGGTCGTGATGATGACGACGCGGGCGGGGACGCCGGCCTCGTCGGGCTCGAACAGCCGCGCGCCGGGTGGCGTCCGCGCGACTGAGTCGAAGACGACCTTCACCGGCGTCCTGCCGGGCCCTTTGGCGGGCCGGCTCGTCAGCAGCGGATCGTCCAGCAGGACGGTGCTGACGCCGACGGCGACCGCGTCCAGCTCGGCGCGGTAGCCCTGGACCAGGTCGCGCGCCGCCTCGCCGGTGATCCAGCGGGAGTGCCCGCTGCGCGTGGCGATCTTGCCGTCGAGCGACATCGCCGTCTTGTAAAGCACGAAAGGCCGGCCAAGCCTCGTGGCGGTCAGGAAGGGCCGGTTCAGCTCCTCCGCCTCTTCCTGAAGCACCCCCGACGAGACCCGGATCCCGGCCGCCTCCAGCCGCGCGGCTCCACCGCCGGCCTCGGGGCCGGGGTCCTCAACCGCATAGACGACGTGTGCGATCCCGGCCTGGATCAGCGCGTCCGTGCACGGCGGCGTGCGCCCGTGGTGGTTGCACGGCTCGAGGTTGACGTAAGCGGTCGCGCCCGCGGCCCGTTCCCCGGCCTGCGCGAGCGCGTTCACCTCGGCGTGCGGCTCGCCCGGCCGCTGGTGCCAGCCTTCGCCCACGACGGTGTCGCCCGCCACCACAACGCAGCCGACCAGCGGATTTGGCGAGGCCGTGCCACGCCCGCGGGCGGCAAGCTCGAGTGCACGCGCCATATGGCGCGAGTCCACGGCAGTCATGTTTGTTTCAGATGCACCCTGTGCACCAGCTCATCCTCCTCGCATCCGGACTGTGACCGTCGGTGCCGGAATCTAACCGGCTCGGGCAGCTTTTGCTGCTTCGCGGACTTAGGCGCAAGGGTGTTGCGCCATCACCGCCGGTAGGGAATCGCACCCTGCCCCGAAGGATTCTCGGTTTTATGGAGCGGCGGAACAGTTCCGCCAGGGCCCCGCCTGATTATAGTTCAGCCTTCAGGCGGGGCCGGTATCGCGTTCAGCTGACCTCGCTGCCGGACGGCAGGGGCCGGTCCAGGGTGACGAGGCTGAGCTGGCCCGCATCGTCACTGGCGGCCAGGATCATGCCCTGTGACTCGATGCCGCGCAGCTTGATGGCCGGCAGGTTCGCGACCAGGATGATCACGCGACCAACCATGTCCTCGGCACTGTAGTGCTGGCGGATGCCGGATACGACCTGGCGCCGCTCGTTGCCGACCTTGAGCTGCAGTACGAGCAGTCGATCGGCCTTCGGATGTGGTTCTGCCGACTCGACCGTGGCAACGCGCAGCTCAAGCTCGCCGAACCGGTCGATCGTGATGTCGGGCTTGTGCACGAGCCCGGCGGACTCCTCGGCCGGCTCTGCGGCGGCGGGCCCTTCGATCTGGCTCTTGAGCTCATCCAGGTCCACCCGGGGAAAGAGTGGTTCGCCCGGCTGGATGCTGAAACCCGCTCCGAGCTGGCTCCAGTCGCCCGCGCTCTCGAGCGTGAACGCGACCTCCGCTATGCCCAGCTGCGCACGCAGGTCGCGGGCCTTCTGCGGGATGATCGGGTCGAGCAGGATGCTGGCGCTGTTCAGGGCCTGCACGCAGGTGCGCAGGACCGTGTCGAGCCTGCCGGCCTGGGCGGGGTCCTTGGCCAGTTCCCAGGGCTTGACGTCGCTGATGTACTTGTTGGTCAGCGACACCGCCTCGTTCACCGCCTGCGTGACGCGGTCGAACTGGACCCTCTCGACCGCCATGCGGACGCGGGCCGGCAGCAGCTCGAAGGCCTTGCGCAGCTCCGTGTCCGCGGCCATCACTTCGCCCTCGGCGGGAACGACGCCGTCGCGGTAGCGGCTCAGCATGCCGGTCGTGCGGCCCAGCAGGTTGCCGAGGTCGTTGGCCAGATCGGCGTTTATGCGCTCGGCCAGCGATACCTCGCTGAACGTCGAGTCCAGGCCGAAGGTCATGTCGCGCATCAGGAAGTAACGGAACGCGTCCACGCCGTACTTGTCCTTCAGGTCGAGCGGCGCGACCACGTTGCCCTTGCTCTTGCTCATCTTGCCCGTATCGGTGAGCCAATAGCCGTGCACGTTCAGGTGCCTGTAGACCGGCAGGCCGGCGGACTTCAGCATGGTTGGCCAGAAGACGCCGTGCGGCTTGAGGATGTCCTTGGCGATGAAGTGCTGGGCGTGCGGCCAGTACCGGTCGACCGTGTCGTTCTCCTTCAGGGCCGTGTAGTAGTTGATGAGGGCGTCGAACCACACGTACGTGACGTGCTTGTCGTCCCATGGAAGCGGGATGCCCCACGGCACGCGGTCGCGCGGGCGGCTGATCGAGAGGTCCCCGATCGGTTCGCGCAGCATCGACAGGACCTCGGTCCGGTAGCCCTCGGGCCGGATCGTGTCCGGGTTGTCCTCCAGGTACTTGCGCAGCCACGGGCGGTAGCGCTCCATGCGGAAGAAGTAGTTCTCCTCGCTGCGGTACTCGAGCACCACGTCGTGCTGCGGGCACCGGCCGCCCTCGAGCTCCTTGTCCGTGTAGTAGCGCTCGCACTGCACGCAATAGAGGCCGCCGTACTCGCCGAAGATGATGTCGCCGTTGTCGTATACACGCTGCAGCAGGTCGCTCACCACCTGCTTGTGGTAGTCCTCGGTGGTGCGTATGAACCGGTCGTAGTTGATGCCCAGCTCGTCCCAGGTCGCCTTGAACCTGTCGGCAACCCTGTCCGTGTACTCCTGCGGACCCATCCCGGCGGCCTCCGCGGCCTTCTGGATCTTCTCGCCGTGCTCGTCAGTTCCGGTAAGGAAGTAGACGTCCTCTCCCATGAGCCGGTGATAGCGGCTCGCCACGTCCACCAGCGTGGTCGTGTAGGCATGGCCAAGATGGGGCTCTGCGTTTACGTAGAAAATCGGCGTCGTCGCATAGAACGTGCCGTTCTCCTCACCGTGCTTACTGTCCTGAGTCATGTGGGGCACCCTCCGCACCGAACGCGAATTATAGCACCAACAACTGCGGTCCCGGGCGCTCACGTGCCAGAATGGGGCGCTGTGAGCGACCATGGGGAGACGAGCTACGCGAGCGCAGTGGGCGACTTCTGGCGTGCCCGCAGGCGCGCCACCCTGCGTGCGCTGGTGGGCAGCCTGACGCGAGCGAAGCACCCCCTGCTGTCGTTCGATGACGTGCGCCGCAAGCTCCAGGCGATCGAGAGCCAGTCCAGCGAGCTGGTCGACGTCCCGATCGACGCGATTGTCGGCAGCGTCGGCCGCTACAACGACTTCACCCGCGAGTTCTTTCCCCGCAACGATTCGGACGAGGTCCGCTGGTCATCAGTGCGGCAGGCGATGACAGGCCAGTCCGGCGTGCCGCCCATCGAGCTCTACCGCATCGGCGACGCCTACTTCGTCCGGGACGGGAACCATCGCGTGTCGGTGGCCCGCCAGCTGGGCAACCGCACGATCCAGGCGTACGTCACACCGCTCAACACCAGGGTGAGGCTCAGGCCGGACACGTCCCCCGACGAGCTGATCCTTGCTGCGGAGCAGGCGGACTTCCTCGCGCGCACGCGCATCGACGAGCTAAGGCCCGAGGCATCCATCGAGGTGACCGCGCCCGGAAAGTACGGGCAGCTGCTCGAGCACATCCGCGATCACCGCTGGTTCATGGGGCTCGAACACGAACGGGAGATCAGCAAGGACGAGGCCGTCACGCACTGGTACGACACCGTCTACCTGCCCGCCGTGCACGCGATCCAGCAGCACGGGCTGATGCGGGGCTTCGACCGGCGGACCGTGACCGACCTTTACCTGTGGCTGGGCGAGCATCGGGGCCAGCTCTGGCGCGACCTCGGCTTCAGCCTCCCGCCCGAGACGGTCGCCGCCGGACTTTCCCGCGGGCCGGCACTGACCCCGGCGGAACGACACCGGCTGCTGAGCGGCGAAGGCAACCTGCTGGTCGGAGACGTCCTGGTTGGCCTCGAGGGCGGGGCTTCCGACCGGCATGCCTTCTCACTCGCGCTCGACATCGCCCGGAGCGACGGGGCAAGGCTCTACGTGCTGACTCCTGTGGACCGCGGCGAACTGGCCGACGAGGCGCGCGAAGCGGGGGTGGAGGCGCAGTTCGTTACCACCTCCGGCCGGCTCGCCGAGGAGGTGCTGGATCGCGCCGCCTTCAGCGACATCGTGGTGATGGGCAACACCGCCGCGGCCCAGGGGCTGATGCGCCGGAGCCCCAGGCCGCTGCTTGTCGCCGGTGCCGGGGCGGGGTTGCCACGCAACGTCCTGGTCGCCTTCGACGGCCTCAGGCGCAGCGAGGACGCGCTCTTCCTGGGCGCCTGGCTGCACCAGCAGCGGGACTGTGCGCTGAGCGTGGTGACGATCGCGGGCTCCGCCGCGGCGGGGGAACGGATACTCGCTCGGGCTCGCGCTTACCTTGAGCGGTACGAAGCCACAGCCGACTTCCTTGTGGGCAGCGGTCCGGTGGCGCAGCAGATAGTAAAGCTGGCGGGGGAAGCCGGGGCAGACACCATCCTGATGGGCAGCTACAAGCACAGCGCCTGGCTCGAGTCCGTGCTTGGGGGTGTGCCCGGCGAGGTGCTGGGGCTTTGGCCGGGCAACGTCCTGTTCACGTGAGGCACGTATGATTGCTGGCGTGTCCCGGTTGTTCTCCCGGATCGCCCACCTGTTCACCCGGCGGGCAGAGCCAGAGCCGCGCGTCCTGCCCGTGAGTCTCGACCCGCGCGAGTTCGCGCCCGTGCCCGAGGGCGGCTACCTGGTCGGTGGCGCCGTTCGGGATGCGCTGCTCGGCAGGCCCCAGGCCGACCTCGACTGGCTCGTCGCCCAGCCGGAGCGGGCAGCCAGCCTTGCCGCACGCCTGCTGGACGGGGCGCACTTCGCGCTCGACGAGGCGCGGGGGCACTGGCGTGTCGTGGCCGGCGACGTCGTCCGCGATTACATCAGGTTCGATTCGAGCCTGGAGGACGACCTGCGCTCGCGCGACTACACGGTCAACGCCCTGGCAATGGACACGACCGGCCGGATCGTCGACGTGACCGGCGGGCTGGCTGACCTGAGCAGCCTCACCCTGCGCATGGTGTCTTCAGCCGCGCTGCGAAGCGACCCCTTGCGGCTGTTGCGCGCGGCCAGGCTCTCGGCACAGCACGGGTTAAGGATCGAGCCCGGGACTCAGGAAGCCATCCGGACGCTCGCGGCGGCACAGTTGGATGGCCGGGTGCCAACGCCCGCCTTCGAACGCGTGCGCGTCGAACTCGACCAGCTCATGATGACGGACCAGCCGGCCGGCGCCGTGGGGCTGCTGGATGACCTCGGCCTGCTCGACGTCTACCTGCCTGAACTGACCATGGGACGCGGCGTGGAACAGGGCGGATTTCACCACCTGGACGTGATGCAGCATCAGATCGAGGCGCTGGGAGCACTTATCCGGCTGTTTCCGGATGCGGACCTGGGCCTGCGCTACGCGACGCTGCTGCACGACGTCGGCAAGCCCGACACGGCCGAAGCGGATGAGGAAGGCGGACGTGTCCGCTTCTACGGGCACGACAGGCTTGGTGCAGAGATGGCCACCGGCGTGATGCGGCGCCTGCGACAGCCGACCATGCGGCGCGAGCGGGTCGCCGGGCTCGTGCGCAGGCACATGCTGCCGTTGCCCGCCACGGAAAAGTCGACCAGGCGCTTCATACACCGTTACCGGGAACTGCTGCCCGACCTGCTGAAGCTGATGATCGCGGACAGGGAGGCTGCGCGCGGTCGCCTGGCCAGCGAGGCGGCCCGCCGGAAGTATCGCGAGGCCCTCGGTCGTGTGATCGAGATGATGAACGAAGCGCCCGAGCCGGCGGCGAAGCCACTGCTGGACGGAACCGAGCTGATGGAGCTGCTGGAGCTCGCGCCCGGCCCGCGCGTCGGCGAGGCGGCGCGCTACCTGGCGGAACTGCAGGCGGTCGGCGACGCTGATACGGAGGAAGAAGCAGTACGGCATCTGCGCCGCTACGCGGCTGCGCAGGGCTGGATCAGCAGCGGGGATGGCGCCTCAGGCGCCGGGCAGGATCCTCAGGAGCCGGAGGACGACGAGCCGGAGCCGAGCTGAGCAAGCAGGCTGGCCATCTCGACCGCCGTGACGGCCGCCTCGGAGCCTTTGTTCCCGGCCTTGCTGCCGGCGCGTTCGATCGCCTGCTCGATTGTGTCAGTTGTCAGCACTCCGAAGATCACGGGGATGCCCGAGTCGAGGGCGACGCGGTTCACCCCGTTGGCGACCATGGAACAGACGTAATCGTAGTGCGTGGTCGCGCCGCGGATCACTGCCCCGAGCGTGATGACGGCACCGTACTCGCCGGTGCGCGCGAGCGCCTGGGCGGCCACGGGGATCTCGACGGCGCCGGGCACCCAGGCCACGTCGACGGCGTCTTCGGGCACGCCGTGTCGCGCCAGCGTTTCGAGCGCACCCTGCAGCAGCGGCCGGGTGATGAACTCGTTGAAACGGCTTACGACGATACCGACGCGCAGGCCTTCGGCGGCCACGGCGCCCTGGAACACCGCCACCTTATTCAGTCGCCTCTGGTTCGGGATCGGCCAGGAAGACATCCAGTACGGCGTCCGAGACGGACGACACGGCTTCGTAGGCGGGTGGCGCGTCGTTACCCGGGAAGCGGACGGTGAAGATGTTCCAGCCGGCCTGCAGCTGAACGGTCGCGTCCGAGGAGACTATGGTCGCGTCCCGATCGACATAGAGGATGTTGTAGAAACCGACCGGGAGTTCAAGGCTGAGGAGCCCAAGGAAAACGGGGTCTTCCTGCCGGTCGAACGCGCCGGAGTCGTTGCGGTCCACGTACATGTTCATGCGGCCAAGCGCGAACTGGACGCCTTCGGGCTCGACGCGGTATTCGTTCTGCAGGCCGGGCAGCAGGATCGCGCCGCTGCGGAACGGCCGCAGGTTGTCCAGATCGGTGACGTCAAGGGTGAGGTTGAAGGTGCCTGCGATCGGAGTCACCGTGGCAAGCTCGCGTCCCCACACTCCGTCCGCATCCACCTGGAAAACGGCCACCCGGGTGCCCTCGGGCAGCTCCTCTGCGTACTGGATGATGCCACCAAGTGACGCGGTCGCCTGGGCGGCAGCAGTGGCCGGCAGCAGCAGTGCGATCAGCGTAATCAGTTTGACCAAGCGTAGGTTCATCAATTTCTCCAAACTTGAGTTGAGCTTAGCACGCAGAAGGACCGTAAAAGTACCCGGCTGCGTTAATTGCGCCTTCACTTTCCGCTGCCCGCGGGCCGCTGCGCTGCGGCTGCCGTGGGCATGGAACATCAGTCGGCATCATACCCGTGCGGGTGCTTGAGCATCCAAGCCCAGGCCGCATTCACGGTGTCGGCAAGCTTGGTGTGGTCCCGCTCCCAGCCCAGCTCGCGCGTGATCCGTCCCGAGTCGGCCACGAGCACCGCCGGGTCGCCCGGGCGCCTTTCGGTCACGACTACCGGGATGTCGTGGCCCGTGACCTGCCTGCAGACGTCGATCACCTCGAACACGCTGAAGCCGGCACCGCTGCCGAGGTTGTAAGCGTTGCCCTGGCCCGGCTCGAGCGCCTCAACGGCCTTGAGGTGAGCACTGGCCAGGTCGCGCACGTCGACGTAGTCGCGGATGCAGCTGCCGTCCGGCGTGGGGTAATCGTCCCCGAACACGCTGATGTTCTCGCGCTGGCCCGCTGCCACCTTTAGCACCAGGGGGATCAGGTGCGTCTCCGGATCGTGGTCCTCGCCCAGCACCTCTGAGGCACCCGCGGCGTTGAAGTAACGCAGGGTCGTGAAGCCCAGCCCGGTGGTCGCCCGGTACCACTGCAGCATCCGCTCGATCAGGTATTTCGTTTCGCCGTACACGCTTTCCGGCTGCACCGTTGCGTCCTCGGCTATCGGTACCCGCTCCGGCGTGCCGAACAGAGCGGCGGTCGAGGAGAGCACGAACCTGTTCACCCCGGTTGCCTGCAGCGCCTTGAGCAGCCGGAAAGTGCCGAAGGTGTTGTTCTCGAAGTAGCGGGTCGGCTCGCGCATGGACTCGCCCACCAGCGAGTAGGCCGCGAAGTGAAGGACCGCCTCGACGCCGTGTTCCCTGACCGTGTGCTGCACCAGCGCGGAGTCGCTGATGTCGCCCCTGACGAAGCTTGCGCCCTCGGGCACGGCGGCTTCGTGGCCGGTCGAGAGGTTGTCCAGGACCACCACGTCGTGGCCGGACCCAAGCAGCGTCTCGGTACATATGCTGCCGATGTAGCCGGCCCCGCCGGTCACCAGGATGTTCATGGGGTCAAGTCTAGCCCGGGGTGCATGAGAAGGCCCTCCAGCATGTATGATTCCTCAATGAGCACCCTGATCTGGTTCGATGGCAAGCTGGTCCCTGCGGAGGACGCCAAGGTTTCGGTTTTGTCACACGCGCTCCACTACGGCACGAGCGTCTTCGAGGGCATCCGCGCCTACAAGACCGACCGCGGAGCCGCGGTGTTCCGGCTGCGCGAGCACATGCAGAGGCTGCTCGACTCGGCGAAGATCATCGGCATGAAGACCGACCTCAGGGTCGAGGAGCTGGACGCGGCCGTCGTCGGGACGATCCGGGCGAACAGCCTGGACAGCTGCTACATCCGGCCGCTGCTCTGGTACGGCGCGCAGTCGCTCGGCGTCAACCCGGGCACCAACCCGGTGCACTTCATGGTCGCGACGTTGCCCTGGGGCAACTACCTGGGCGACGACGCCGTGAGGCAGGGCGCGCGCCTCATGACGTCCAGCTGGCGCCGCAGCTCGCCCGACATCCTGCCGACCAAGGCGAAGGCTGGCGGCAACTACATCAACAGCGTGCTGGCCAACGCAGAGGCGAAGGACAACGGGTACGACGAGGCCCTCCTGCTCGACGCGCAGGGCTTCGTGGCCGAGGGCTCGGGCGAGAACATCTTCATGATGCGCGACGGCGTGCTTTACCCGATCGCGCACAGCGTCAACCTGCGCGGCATCACCCGCGACTCCGTGATCAGCATCGCGAAGTGGCTGGGCGTCGAGGTGCAGCCGACCATGGCCACGCGCGACGAGCTCTATACCGCCGACGAGGTCTTCATGGTCGGCACCGCGGCCGAGGTCACGCCGATCGCCAGCATCGACAACCGCGACATCGGTACCGGCCAGGCGGGCGAGTTCTCGCTGAAGCTGCGCGAGAAGTACCTTGAGGTCACCGCCGGCACGGTCACGGAGTTCCGGCACTGGCTCACCTACGTCAACGACTGAACCCGAACGAGCCGCCTCAGTACTTGCCGAGCAGGCCGCCGCGCAGGGCGTGGCGTTCGAACAGCCTGAACACGAGCAGTCCGGCGGCGAAGTATGCAATCGCGTTGAGGGTCACGGACAGCCATTCGCTGCCCTGGATCATGGCCAGGGAAGTGTCGCCCATCATCAGCTGGCGGATCAGGTCGAGCCCCTTCACGGCCGGCAGGTACTCGAGCAGCGGGAACGCGGTCAGGGGCGTGAAGGCCAGCGCCATCAGGCCGAACTGGGCGATCTGCAGGAACGAGCCGATCTGCTTGTAGACGAGCGCCATGCCCGCCGCCATCAGGCCCAGGCCCAGCACCGAGGCCAGGGTGGGAATCGCCAGCAGGAGCGCGCCGGGCAGCGAGAAGCTGAGCCACTGCCCGCTGGTCAGCATGCCCAGAACGATGATCACGATCACCATGACCAGCGTCTGCAGCAGCGTGCTGACGGCGCGGGCGAGCACGATGCGCCAGGCCGGGACCGGCGACATGTAGATCTGTTCCAGCGTGCCGCGCATCGCCTCGTTGGCCAGCTCGCCGGCCATGTTCAGGAAGGCGATCAGCAGCAGCATCCAGAAGGCGTTGCTGATGATGACGTAGCGTATGTTCTCGTCCATGCTGGCCGGATCGCCGACCACGCGGATGCCCAGGAACAGGAGCAGGAAGATCGCGTAGAACGTGACCAGCATGCTGATCGTGTCGGGCAGGTAGCGCCTGAGCTCGATCAGCTGCTTGGACCAGTTGACGCGGGCGACGCTATACCACGAAGACATTTCCTGCCTCCTTCGCGGGCCGCGCGGGGGCGGTGGTGCTGCCGTTGCGCACGAGTTCCCGGAACACCTGTTCGAAGTCGACGGCGACGCGGTCAAGGCCGGCCAGGGGAACCTCAAGCGCACGCAGGCTGTCGACCAGTCCGTAGAGGTCCTCGCCGACCTGCAGGGTCACGGTCAGTTCGCTCCGGTCGTCCGTGAGGACGAGTGAAGCGTAGTGCTGCCGGAGCGCCGCCTCGGCCACGCTGGAGAGCGGCCCGGAGAGCTGAGCGCGGTAGGCCAGCGTGGTGAAGAGTCCCATCAGGCTGCTGACGCGGTCGTCGGCGATGACGCGGCCGCGGTTGACGATGACTACGCGCTCGCACAGGTCCTGGACGACCGGCATGTCGTGCGTGCTGATGATCACCGTCCGGCCGCTCGCAGCGACCTCCTTCAGGATCCCGCGAACCTCGCTGCCCGCCTCGACGTCCAGGCCGAGCGTCGGCTCGTCCAGCAGGACTACCTCGGTGTCCGCCAGCAGCGTGACGGCGATCGCCAGCTTCTGCTGCATGCCGCGCGAGAGGTTGTTGACCTGCTCGTCGGCCTTGTCAATCAGGCCCAGGCGCTCGAGCAGCTCGTTCGCTTTCGGCAGCGAAACGGCCGGCCGAACGCCGCGGTTGCCTGCGAAGTAGACCAGGTTCTCGCGCGCAGTGAGGCGCCAGTACAGGTTGCGGTTGCCTTCGAGCACGGCGCTGATCGAGGCGAGCGCCAGCTGGCGGTTGGCCAGTGCGTCAGTGCCCCTGATCCGGATCGAGCCCGAGTCAGGCCGGACGAGTCCGCAGATCGACTTGATGGTGGTGGTCTTGCCGGCGCCGTTGGGCCCGAGCAGTCCGGTGATGCCGCCGGGCCTCACGCTGAAGGAGACGCCGTCGACCGCGGTCACGTCCTCCTGGCCGCGCCTGCGCCGGTAGGTCTTGCGCAGGTCGCTCACCGCGACCATCGCGCCTGAACTTTCACTCATGTTCCGCCTCGCATCCTGCACGAATGGTAAGTGCTGCTTCGGAGAATATAAGCAAGGGCTTCATATGCGCCTCACCCGAAAGTGTGAAACCAAGCGCGGAGCACCAGCGTGATTTAATGGCCTGATGCGGGGAACGACACACACATGAGGCTTGAGATAAGGCTTTACGGCGATCCGGTGCTGCGCAAGCGCGCCCGCGAGGTCACGGACTTCGGGCCAAAGCTGGCGGAACTGGTGGAAGACCTCTTCGAGACGATGGAGGAGGAGAACGGCGCGGGGCTGGCGGCGCCCCAGGTGGGCATCCTGCAGCGCGTGTACGTGTTCAACGAGTACGGTGAGCCCGACGACGGGGGAATCAGCGAGCGCGTCGCCCAGCACGTGTTCGTGAACCCGGTCATCACCTCGCGGCGCGGCACACAGAAGACGCTCGAGGGCTGCCTCAGCATCCCCGGCCTGCGCTTCAACGGCATCGACCGCGATCTTGAGGTCACGGTCGAGTACCAGGACATGGAGGGCGAGAAGCACGAGATGACCGCCCACGGTTACCTGGCCCAGACGATCCTGCACGAGCAGGACCATCTGGACGGCGTGCTCTACCTGGACCGTCTGGGTGCCAGGGACCGCCGCGAGTTCATGGACGAGCACCGCGAGGAGCTCGCCGAGATGCAGCGTTACGCCAAGAAGCAGCTGGCAGGTAAGCCGGGGTAGAGTCCAGGCGTTGGACCTCTCGGCCCAGTAGCGCGCACAGAGCTGACGTGCCGATTTTGCGTTGTAGGCATGAAGACGGGCGCGGGTACAACCGAGGTGCCCAGCCTCGGGCGACTGCTCAAAGTGCTTGCAGCCTGCTCCGCTTCCTGCTTCGGTCGCTTTAAGGTAACGCGGCCTGTGCTCCGTGCCTTGGGCACTGACGGGTGTCGTACGGAGAACCAGGAAATTGATTGTCCGAGAGAATCACATTCATTAGAGCCGACTCTCTGAGGGGCGCCGTTCGCAGTACGGAAGCCTGCTTTTGCACTTAGAGGGCTGATTTGCAGCCGTTACAGCCCACGCTGCGCACGGGAAAGGAAGTGCAGCATAGCCTACTATGTGTATACAAGACAGCCAGTAATGTATATTAAACAGCAACAGATTCTGGTAGGCAAGAATCACTCGAACGGGCCAAAGGCTTCCGGTTGGGAGGTGGTTGGAGAATTAGAAGCAGCGGAGCGTATGTTGCAGCACTAATTGAACGTATCGAGGACTGAGGCCTCACATGGATCTATAAAAGAGGTCAATTACTCGTCTACAGACTTAGTGCCTGCCGAACCAATTGCCTTCAACCTAGTGCGAAAGACTTCGCGACTAAAAGGGATAAAGGGAGCGGGTGTATTTATGAAACACTCGAATTCAAGCAGAATCGGCTACTTCTTCGCATCACTGTGGCTTCTCGGGCTTGTCGCTTGTGGCACGGCCGATATCTCCGAGCAAGGTCAGATTGTCGATTTAGAACTTCGCGATGGTTGGAGCTTGTTGAGCACCGGAGTTTGGGGCAAGGAAACCTTTTACGCCGATGGCTCTTACAGAGTGGACCACCATGTGAACGGACTTGAGGGTCTCCGCTGGCTGGTCATGAACGAATGGAATCCTCAGTTGCGCCAGTTGGAGCAGGAACTATCGAATCCAGATTTGCTGTCCGATTCTGAAAAAGCCCATTTGGACTTTCGAGCATCCGAACTTGAGATTCGTATTGCTACTCTTGCCCGGTGGGAAGCACAGGAGGATTCGCTAAATTCAGCAAGTCTTGAGTTGCAGCAGTGTAGTCCAGTAGCGGCAGCTAGCGCGAGCCCGACTTCGGGTGGATCTGGAGCTAAGGGAGACGCGAATGCCAGATCGTGTATATCGAATATCGACTCCTTCGCACGTGCAAGCGCTAGGGCTGGCACCGGTCCAGGCTTTGCCCACGACTTCTCTCAGGCACCTTCTCCTACTTACGTTAGTGCACACATCGCCCGTTACGGTTATCCGTGCGAGTCGTCAGCGTGGGCGGAAGGAGCGCCACTAGCAACTACTTCCGACTATTACGGCTGTCCATGATGAATCGCCGCCTTCGCATTGTTCTGCCTTTGTTCATTATTCCCTCGCGGTTGTGCTGAGGACGTAGCGCTAGACATATAGCGAGAACGTCTCGAATTCTCAGGAGTGTGATGCATGTTTTCAGAACCAACCATCACTAGGTCGCGAATCGTAGTCTTTAGCAGCCTATTTGCGCTAGTAGTTCTTCTTACCGCATGCTCAGGTAGCGTCGATGTAACTTCGATGGATGAGTCGGCTCAAATTGCTTCCTCACTGGAACGAAGCATGGCAATGCACCCAGAAGATGGATGGCATGAGATTACCGCTGGTGTGTGGCGCCGCATTTATTCGTACCCGGATGGAGGGCAGTCTGTCAGTCACGGTGCCACAGGAATTGAGGCGCTTCGTTGGCTTGCATACAATATATGGCAGCCTAGATTGGAGGCACTAGAGTCACAGCTACTGAGTAACGGTGAGTCAGGTCGAATCGACCTGACTTCTCTTCGCTTCGAACGCCACAGACTACTTGAACTATTCGAGGTACTAGATCGTTGGGAGCGCCTCGAGGCAGTTGATACATCCAGCCATGAAGACCACGTGGCATCATGCACACCATTTGCAGCAGCCACCGTTGGCCCGACAACCGCTGCTCCCGGGGCGAAAGCTAGTGCACGGGCAATGACTTGTACCGGCACCACAAGTTATGCGCAGGCCGTTGTAAATCCACCTTTCTCAATGCAATACGAGTACAGTGGACCGGGCGAGACTGCGTATGCTGACAATGTTACCTACGGTCAACCCTGTAACTCCGCAGCCTACGCAGACGGGTATCCAGAGTTCCGCGATGTTGCGTATAGTTGCTAAGGTCCAGAAAGTGTCGTCGGCCAATTCTCGGAATCGCCCGGTAGTAGTCGGAAGCCTGTTGGCACATGCACTGAACTTTCGTCCAGGGGTTAGGAGAATCAACATCGATATCCAATACGGAAAGCCTGAAACCGGTACTGTGCGCCCAAGACTTCCTGTAGTGTTACGGGGTCTCGCCCTGCTGTTTCTCCTGGTCGGTAGCTTCGCCGCCGCACAGACAGTAACTTTCACCGGCAACCAGCTGCCTGCTTCGATCTGGGACGAGCTCGCCCCCGAGGTAGTGGTGGAACTCCTTGGAGTGCCCGCCGGGCACACTGTTCACGCCGTATTCGTACACGGCCGGGACGTGTTGCTGGAGCACGATCTGAGCCCGAGCGAGGATGCCACTGATGTCCGGATCGCCTTCGCCGCGGTTCAGGTCACCACGCTGATGTGTGACAGGACGCCGTACGTGGGCTTAGTCGCAAACAGGCAAGTTTCAGGTGGGGCTGCGGGCGCGACGGATGCCTTCAGTGAAGGCAACTGCCTGCGGGCGGAAGACTCCGGGCCGTCCACGCTTCTACAGCTGCCGATCGCTTGGAGCCGACAAGGTCAGTACGATCTGCATCCGGGAAGGTGGTTGCCCGTCATGGCCCTGGAGGCGCAGGCTGGCGGGGGAAGCTCCGAGTTCAGCGACCGTCTGGTCGCGACCTTCGTGGCTGTGACGATCGACGGCGCCAGGCCCGAGCTGCCCTCACCGGTCAGCATTGCTGCGCTCTCGGAGCTGCTCGACCGGGCGCTGGTCAGGTGATGGTTGCTACCGGATCTAGCGGGAATGCAGGCTAGTAGGCCTTCGCGAAGATGACCTGGCGGGGGTAGCCGCTCGGCTGGCCGCACTTGACGCAGGCGGTGCCGGTCGCGTCCTCGCCCTCCAGCGGGATGCAGCGCACGGTTGCCTTGGTCTCGTCCTGGATGCGCTGCTCGCACTCCGGTTCGCCACAGTGCGGCGCGACTGCGAAGCCGGACTCGACCTGCTCCTGCAGCCCGGCCATGTCGCTGACCGCCATGGTGTTGCGGTCGCGGAACTCCAGGGCCCGCTCGTACAGCGCCTGCTGGAAATCCTCGAGCCGGCCGGGGATGCCGGCCGCGAGCCCGTCGAGCTGCACTTCCTCCTTGCCCTCGGCCAGCCGGTTGGCGAGCAGGGCGGTGCCGTTCGCAAGGTCGCGCGGACCGATCTCCAGGCGCAGCGGCACGCCCTTCTGTTCCCACTCGTTGAACTTCCAGCCGGGGCTCATGCCCTCGCGGTCGTCCAGCTTCACGCGCACGCCCTGCTGCTTCAGAGAAGCGACCAGTTCAGCCGCAGCATCGAGCACCGGCTGGTTCGCCTCGGGATCCTTGCCGCGGACGATCGGCACGATCACGACCTGATGCGGTGCCAGGCGCGGCGGCATGATCAGGCCCTTGTCATCACCGTGGGCCATGATGATCGCGCCGATCATGCGGGTGGACAGCCCCCATGAGGTGGTGTGCACGAACGCCTGCTCGTTGTTGACGTCGTTGAACGTGATGTCGAAGGCCTTGGCGAAATTGGTGCCCATGTAGTGGCTGGTGCCGGACTGCAGCGCCTTGCCGTCGCGCATCATCGCCTCGATCGTGAACGTGTTCAGCGCTCCGGCGAAACGCTCGCCGGCCGTCTTCTCGCCGCGGATGACGGGCAGGGCGGCCTGCTGCTCGGCGAACTCGGCGTAGACGTGCAGCATCTGCATGGTCTCCGCCATCGCCTCATCGGCGTCCGCGTGGGCCGTGTGGCCCTCCTGCCAGAGGAACTCGGTGGTGCGCAGGAACGGCCGGGTACGCATCTCCCAGCGCAGCACGTTCGCCCACTGGTTGTAGAGCAGAGGCAGGTCGCGGTAGCTCTGGATCCACTTCGAGTACATCTCGCCGATCATCGTCTCGCTGGTCGGCCGGATGGCGAGCGGCTCCTCGAGCTCCTTGCCGCCCGCGTGCGTGACGACCGCCAGCTCGGGGCTGAAGCCCTCGACGTGGTTGGCCTCCCGCTCGAAGAAGCTCATCGGGATCAGCAGCGGGAAGTACAGGTTCTCGTGGCCCGTGTCCTTGAAGGCGCGGTCCAGGTCGGCCTGGATGTTCTCCCACAGCGCGTAGCCGTAAGGCCTGATGACCATGCTGCCGCGCACGGGACTGTGATCGGCAAGGTCGGCCCGGAACACGATCTCGTTGTACCAGGCGGAGAAATCTTCGGATTGGGGCGTCAGGCCCCGGTTCTTCGACATGGGGAGAACGATATCACGCTGGCACGCCCTTCTTCTGGTAGCGTGCTGCCCATGAACGTGGGGTTGACCGGCAACATCGGCTCCGGGAAATCGACAGTCGCTTCGCTGCTCGCCGAGCTCGGTGCGGCGGTTGTCGACGCCGATTTGCTGGCGCGGGAAGCAACCGACGATCCCGGCGTACTCAGCGCGATCGCCGCAGCCTTCGGGAGCGCAGTCCTGCAGGCCGATGGTCGGCTCGACCGGGCCGCCCTCGCGGCCATCGTCTTCAGTGACAAGCAGGCGCTGCAGACATTGAACGGCATCGTGCATCCGCACGTAAAAAACGAGCGCGACCGCCTCTTAAGTGAGCTGAAGGCAGCGGGCAGCGAGGTGATCGTGCACGACATCCCGCTCCTGTACGAGAACGGCCTCGAGGCGGAGATGGACCGCGTGGTGGTGGTCGACGCGCCGCTGGAGACCAGGCTGCGACGCGTGATGCTCCGGAGCGGCATCGACCGTGAGGAGGCGCTGCGGCGCGACGCCAACCAGATGCCGCTGGAACAGAAGACCGCCCGGGCCGATCACGTGATCGACAACTCGGGCGGTCTCGAGCAGCTCCGGCCTCAGGTGGAGGAGCTGTGGCGGAGCCTGCTTACCAGTCGATCCGGCTGCTGCCGAAGCTCCTGATCACGTCGCCCTCGATGACGGTGTAGCCGTAGCTGCCTTCCATGCGGCCGGCCACGAAGAGCAGGAACTCGGTCATTCCCGCGGTCGCGCTGTCGAGCGCATCGAAGTCGAGGTCGCCACCGGACAGCCCGGCGACAGTTTGCAGCTGCACCGGCAGCTGCGAGGCGAGTGCCGTGTACGTCTGGCGGTCGTCCGACGCCATGAAGCCCGCGACCGATGCCGGGACCTGATCCAGCAGCTCCAGCAGCAGCGCATTCGCCTGCTCGCCGGTCGCCCTGGCCAGCAGGCCGGCCTCGATGGAGGTGTTGTCGGTCGAAACGAGCACGAAGCCGTCCGTCACAGCCCATGACACGACGAGTCCGTCCGTGACGTCGAGCGTCTGGATGGTCACGCCCGCTACGTCGCGCGTGGTGACCATCGGCTGGGCGGTCGAGGAGTTCAGGCTTCCGAACATGGCGACCATGTTTCCGACCGTCTGCATGAGCGTGCCCAGGCCGGAGCGTGCCCCCGTGTCGTCGCTGGTCCGGAACAGGTAGAGAGCCTCGCCGAGCAGGTTGTCGCTCGCGATGCCCGGCTCGGCAACGGCGGGAACGCCGGTCGTGATCGTGGCGAATTCCTCGCCCACCCAGTTCAGGAAGCCGACGCGTATGTCGATGCCCACGAAGGACTGGAAGAACATGTCCAGGCTCGGGATGCCGAGCTCCGGGTAGCGCGCCAGGACCTCGTTCAGGTACGACCACCAGCCGTCAGCGCTGCTCATGCCGACCGAGACGCTTAGCGCGTCCTCCGGAACGAACGCGAGGGCGTCGCGGCTGGCCGTGCCGCGGTCCAGCAGGAGGCTGCGCAGGCTGTCGTTGCCCTCCCGGATGAGTTGCACCGAGGTGGTCTCGACGCCGCCTGCGGTGATGGTGGCGCTGGTGGCCGAGACGCCGAGGGTCTCGAGCACGGTGACCAGCTCCGTCAGCACGCCGCCCACTCCGAACTCGACGGCGAACGGCCGCGCGAAGCGGTTGACGATGGTGCCCAGGGCGGCGATGTCCACGTAAGTGTGGACGTTGCCGGATCCGACGATCGCGGCGGCCTCGCTGTAGCCGACCGCCGTCTCGAGGCTTGGCTCTGCCGCGCCGGCAGCACGCCGGAGCACGCCCCTCATCACGTCGGGGTTGGTGCTGAAGGCGAAGTAGTCATCCGTCAGCGTCACGCTGAGGCCGGCGACGAAGCCGCCCATGTCCTCGGCCTCCATCTCCAGGTACAGGAAGGTCACTGCGCCCTCGGTCAGCACCTGCGTGGAAGGCTCGGACTCGAGGCTCGCCATGGCGTCCTGGATGATGCCGCGCGCGTGGTCATCCGGACGCGTCACGATCGTCAGTGCGGGCAGCGGGTTGCTCGAGGAGACCGACAGGCCGAACCAGCCGGAATCGCCCAGCGCGGCCATGAAGTCACTGCTGCTGAACTGGTCTACATCGGGCAGCTCATCGGCGGCATCACCGAAGAGGCGGCCCAGCGAATCGGCCAGTCCCGCGCGCTCAAACTCGTCGATGAACGGACGGAACCTGGCCTCGTGTTCGCTCAGGCCCTCAAGCCCGACGGCCAGGACGGTGTCGGCCGGCAGCAGTCCGGGATTTGCAAAGGTCGGGCTCAGCAGCAGTGCGCCCAGGCACGCCAGCAGAACCCGCTTCAGGTGAGATCTTGCCATTGAATCCTCCAAGTCGGAGCGAGGCTTTCTGCGCTCCGGTTCACAGTTCGTAGATGGTAGCAACGCGGTATGAGAAACGCCCTGTGCGGGCGGCTACGCGGCGTCGGCCAGCTCGCGGAGGCGCTCGAGGATGTGCTCGGGTTCGAGGCCCTGGTTGCGCACCTGTGCGAACGTGCCGCCCTCACCGACGTTCGTGACCCCCATCCGTGCGTACCGCGGAGTGAGCCCGCGCTGCAGAAGCCAGGTACCGTAGCGGCTGCCGAGGCCCGTGTTCGCGTTCAGGCTCTCGACCACCAGCACGAAGGGGGACTCGCCGACGCGCTGCAGCATCCATTCGTCGGGCACGTTGATGCTCGGCTTGTTGACCAGGCCGACGTCCAGGCCGTCCGCGCGCAGGCGTTCGACCGCATCGAGCGAGCGGAACAGCATGTCGCCGAAGCTGACTACCCAGCCGTCCTTCCCGTCGCGGATCACTTCGTCACGGCCGGGCTCGAAGCTGTAGCCCGACCCGGGGGCGAAGTGCCGCTGACCCTCGCCGTTCAGGATGAAGGGAACCTCGGCACGGGTGCTGAAGATGAAGCGTGGCCCCTTCTCCGTGTAGGTGTGACGCAGGATCGCTCCGAACTGCTCCGCATCGGCCGGGAAGTACATCGGCGTGACGCCCTGGGCCTCGAGGGCGTTGTCCGCGAACATGATGTTGACGCCGAAGTGGCTGGTGTTGTCCGCGATCGCGTCGATGCCGGCGTGCGAGAAGTGGCAGATGACGTTGGCGTTGTTCAGGCGCGCCATCGTCAGCTCGCTGACGATCATCTCGAGGAACGCGGAGAACGTGCTGAACACGCCGATGCGGTCGCCGGTGGAGCCGAAGCCGGCGGCGGCCGAGAAGTTGCCGCGTTCCATGACGCCGCCCGAAACGAACACCTCCGGGTGGCGCTCCTGGATGGTGTTCAGGCCCGTGCTGCCGGCCAGGTCGCTGTCGATCACCATCACCCTGTCCGCACGCTCGGCGGCGGGGATCGTGTCGATGATGTCGGACATGACGACGCCGAAGGTCTTGCGGTTCGAGCCGACCTCGGCGCTGCTGCCCAGGTACTCGCGCTCCTCGGAGTGCTTGGTGACGCCCTCCAGGAAGTCCGCGGCGGCGTCATGCCCGCGGGCGCGCAGGTAGGGAACGGCGTGTTTGACCGGGATGGCGTCGTGACCCGCGGTCTCGTCCTCGATGCCGGGCACGCCGGGCGCCATCAGCCGCTTGTTGATGAGAGCGACGGGGCCGCGGTGCACGAGCGCCTGGCGGATGCGGGCGTACAGCTCCTGCAGGTCCTCGCCGTCGCCCGTGTTGACCGACATGCCGTGGCCCGCGAGCGTGCGGCCCACGTCGAAGCCCGGCATGTACTCCTGGGGATGACCGGCGATGGTCACGTTGTTGTCGTCGATCAGCAGCTTGATGTTCAGGTTGCGGGCCACAGCCAGGCGGGCGGCCTCGGCGTCGTTGCCCTCCATCTGGGCGCCGTCGCTGCCCAGCACGATCACTGCCTCTTCCGGGTGCGCCAGCGCGACGCCGTTGGCGAACGGCCACATGTGCCCGAGCCGGCCCGAGGCGAAGCCGATGCCGCGCTTCTCGTCGATCTCCGGGTGGCCGTACAGCCCCGAGTCCTCCATGCGGTAGTCGAGCAGTTCCTCCATGGGCATGTCGCCCCTGAAGGCGCTCAGGGCGTACTGCAGCGCGACGCGGTGGCCAGCCTCGTCGAACAGCACCGGGTGAACCCTGGCGCCGCCGCGGATGAAGCCCTCGGTGATGAGCGCCTCCGGAACCATGTCGTATGCGCCGCCGGTGTGCCCGGCCAGGCCGCGACCGGCCGAGATCGCCGTGAAGAACACGATCGCGTCCCGCATCAGCGCGACGTTATGTGTCAGCTGTTCCAGCTGTTCGCTGCTCAGTTCCGCGGAGTCCAGGTCCAGCGCCAGCGGGACGTACGTGCTGGTGTCGATCGGGAAGGTCTGCTTGGTCATGCCGCCATTATCCACGATATCGGCAGCCGGTTTTCAGCGGGCGGCGCCGCGTCGCGCCAGTATCTGCCCGCGGATCACCACGCCCTGGGCCCAATGCTCCTCTTCCTCGGGCGTGCGCCGCTCGAGCATCGGCACCTCGATCGGCCGGCCGTTACCGTCGATCGCCACGAAGTTCATGTGCCCGATGGTGCACAGCAGCCGCTTGCCCGTCAGGGGGTTCTCGCCGTAAACCTCGTTGCGCACGATCATGCTCGTCCGCCCCGTCCAGGCGATGCGGCTGCACACCTCGATCACGTCGCCCACGTTGATCGGCGCGCGGAAGTCGATCGGCTCGCTCGAGGCGGTCACGGCCGCCGTGCGGCAGAAACGGAAGCAGGCGATGGCCGAATTGACGTCCATCTTCTGCATGACCCGGCCACCGAACATGTTTCCCAGCGGGTTGGCGTCCTGCGGGAAGACCATGTCGACGGTCCGGATCCAGTCCGAGGTGTTCGTGCTTCTCTCCATGCCTGATTAAAGCCTGTTCAGGCGAGCGCCATCGCCTGAAGCCGGCCGTCCGGGTCGCTGCTGAGCGCCAGTTCGAGCGCGGCGGCCGCCTGGCGGTCCAGGTCATGGGCCGAGAACTGCGGCCCATGGCGCATGCGGAGGCTTTCGAACGAGCCGATGCCGATCGAGAGGTTGACCGCGGGCCGGGTGTTGCAATCCTGAGCGTGCCTCACCTCGCGGCGCAGCCGGCGGGCTATCGCGAGGCCGCCCGTCGAGTCCGTCTCCGGCAGCAGCAGCGCCAGGCGGTTGTCGCCCACGCGGGCGATCATGTCGTTGCTGCGGTAAAGCGCAGCGTGCATGAGCCGGGCGGTGTGCGCCAGGGCGATGCGGGTGTCCTGGGGGGTGGCGTCCTCGCCGTCAACGTCCACGTGAACGTGCAGCACGGCCAGGGGCAGTCCCTCGTTGACCGCACGCCGCCATTCGCGCTGGAGCAGCTGTTCGAACTGCTGCTGCGTGGCCACGCCGGTCTCCGGGTCTGTAAGCGCCAGGCGCAGCAGGATGCGGCTGGCCTCTTCGGACTCGAGCCGGAGCCAGTGCTGGTTGAGCGCGATGCCGGCGAAGCTGGCCAGCGCCTTGAGGATTTCCACCTCGCCGTCGTCGAACCCGCGCGGGTTGCGGCTGAAGACCATGATCGCCCCTTCGACCCGGCCGTTTCGGAAGATCGGAAGGCCCATGTAGCTGGCGATGTCGCGGTTGTAGAGCGTCAGGTCGGTCTCGCCGGTGGAGTAGTTCAGGTCCGGAACGACCAGCGGCGCGCGGGCATCGCGGATCCAGGCGGCCGCGTCATCGTCGCCCTCGTGCATGAAGACCCGATGGCTGCGCGGCGGGATGTGGCGCCGGAGCAGCGGATCGAAGAGCGTGATGTCCGCATGGTCGCTCAGCGTGAGTTCGAGCGCGCACTCGGCGACCTGCTCCATGTGTTCAAGCAACAGCGGGGAATCGCTCATCGCCTGGGCAAGACGCATCATGGCTGGGGCCAGCGGTATCGCCCGGGCCTGCGGGTCGCTTTCAGTCATCAACTGCCAGTCTACGGGCGGTTTCGCATTCATGCCGTGACGAGCGTACGACATCCGGCCGGTCATGGGCAAAAGAAAACCCGCCCCGGTACTTTCACCGGGGCGGGCGGTACCCGCCTGGTTATTGAGGGGAACAGGTCCCGCTCGATTCCGAGGCGTCACCGGTTACCCGAGACGGGCACCTCCACTGGTACTGTCATCGTTTATAATCAGGACCACCTCCTTTCCGTGGTAGGGCAAGCCTACAACAAACTTCCTGGCTTGTCAGCCCCCAGTGTTGCGGGAATAATGAGAAGGCAAAGGACCCAGCATGCTGAGTGTCACCGAAAAGATACTGTTCGTCCTGTTCGCTGCCGGCTGCCTGTGGTTCGCTTACCACGGCTTCCGGCGCGCAGCGCTCGCGGTAGCCCGCGGGCAGCAGGGCTGGCTGCCGCGACTGAACCACCTGCCCCGGCGCGCCGGCGAGGCGATCCTGCGCACGATGGGCCAGGGCACGGTATTCAAGGCCCGGCCGATCGTCAGCTTCTTCCATGCGCTCGTCTTCTACGGCTTCGTCTATTACCTGATCGTCAACGTCGTGGACGGCCTCAACGGGTTCATCCCGCCCGCGTGGACGCAGAACTTCAGCTTCGGCGTGGTCGGGGGAATATACCGGCTGGGCGCGGACATCCTCACCGCCCTCATTCTTGTCGGTGTGGTCTGGCTGCTGGTGCGCCGCTTCATCCGGCGCGACCCGGCGCTGGTGCAGCGCAACCCGGAGACGATGCTGCACGAAGACATCCGGGCCGGAGCCATCCGGCGCGACAGCCTGATCGTCGGCCTCTTCATCCTCGCGCACGTCGGCTTCCGCCTGGTGGGCGAGACGTTCCTGCTCGCCTCGCACGGCGAGTTCGATGCCTGGCAACCGATCAGCAGCAGCCTCGCCCTGCTCGTCGGCTACGGTGACGGCCGCATCATCGGCTGGCACATCGGCTGGTGGCTCGCCCTCGGCCTCATCCTGCTCTTCCTGGTCTACTTCCCGCGCAGCAAGCACCTGCACCTGATCGCCGCGCCGGTCAACTTCGCCGTCGAGCGGCGCGGTCCCGAGCTGGAACGCGTGCCGCACGGGGTGCTCGAACCGATCGACTTCGAGGACGAATCGCTGGAACAGTACGGGGCCGCCCGCCTGGAGGACCTGCGCTGGCCGCAGTTGCTGGACGCCTACGCCTGCATCCAGTGCAACCGCTGCACCGAGGTGTGCCCGGCGAACGTGACCGGCAAGGTCCTGAGCCCGGCCGCCCTCGAGATGAACAAGCGTTACGAGCTGAACTCCATCGTCGGGGCTTTCTCGGCCGGCGAGGCCAGCCCGCGCGAGCTCACGGAGTTCGCGATCAGCGAGGAGGCGATCTGGGCCTGCACCGGCTGCGGTGCGTGCGTCGAGGTGTGCCCGGTCGGCAACGTCCCGATGATGGACATCATGGACATCCGGCGTGATCAGGTAATGATGAAGGGCGAGTTCCCCGCCGAGCTGCAGACCGCATTCCGCGGCATGGAGCGCGCCGGCAACCCGTGGGGCCTCAGCCAGGACAAGCGGATGGACTGGGCTGAAGGCCTGGACGTGCCGCTGGTCGAGGACAACCCCGGCTTCGAGGTGCTCTTCTTCGTCGGCTGCGCCGGCAGCTACGACCCGGCGGCCCAGGCGACCACGAAGGCGATGATCCGCATCCTGGAGCAGGCACGCGTGAACTACGCCGTGCTCGGCAAGAACGAGGGCTGCACGGGCGACGCGGCGCGCCGCGCCGGCAACGAGTACCTCTACTACCAGCTGGCCAGCGCGAACGTCGAGCAGCTCAACGAGGTGATGAAGCCGGTCGCGCTCGGCGCGGACGACATCCCGCTGGATCCGGCGAGCCACAAGCGGGTGCTGACCACCTGCCCGCACTGCTTCAACGCCTTCGCGAACGACTTCCCCCAGCTGGGCGGCAGCTTCGAGGTCATGCACCACACGCAGCTGATCCAGGAACTGATGGAAGACGGACGCATCCCGCCAATGGACCTGGACAAGACCGTCACCTTCCACGATCCCTGCTACCTGGGGCGGAACAACGGCGAGTACGACGCGCCGCGCGACGTGCTGGCGGGCCAGGGGCAGGGCAACGAGCTGATCGAGATGGAGCGCAGCCGTGAGGACTCGTTCTGCTGCGGTGCGGGCGGGGCGCAGTTCTGGAAGGAAGAGGAGGAGGGCGACCGCCGCGTGTCCGAGGAGCGTTACGCCGAAGCCGCCGCGACCGGTGCGGAAGTCATCGCGACCGGATGTCCGTTCTGCAAGGTGATGCTTGATTCGGCGGATGCTTCAGGCAAGGCCGGCGCGCCGGAGGTCAAGGACGTGGCCCAGCTGGTGGCGGAATCGCTCGACCGGATCCAGGCGCGCCTGGACGCAATGAACGCCTGATCACCAGCCGCTGGCCAGGATGCGCCGCAGGTCCGGCGCCACGCCGGGCACGCTGTCTGAGGTGTACACCATCCGGAAGCGTCCGGCCTCGTCGACCAGCATGAGCGCATCGGTATGGATCATGCCGGCGTGCGTGTCGTTATAGCCGACGTAGAAGGCGCCCGCCGCCGCCGCGACCTGCTGGTTGCTGCCCGAAAGGCCGATGAAGTCCTCGTGAAAGCCCGTGGCGTACGCGTGCGTCTGCTCGGGCGTGTCGAAGCCCGGGTCGACCGTGACCATCACGACGGTGAGCCCTTCGGGTGCGCCAAGGTCTTCGTACGCGTCCGCCAGCAGCGCCATCGTCATCGGACATATGTCAGGGCAGCGCGTGTAGCCGAAGAACACGGCCGTGACGCCGCCGAAGTCGCCGAGCGTGACGGTATGGCCATCGGCTGAGACCAGCTCCAGGTGGCCGACATCGATCGGGTCGGACAGTTCCGTGCCCTGGAGATCCGGGGCGGGGCGCAGGATCACGCCCAGGCTGTAGGCGGCGAACCCCGCGGCGGCCAGGGCGATCGCCATGAGGCTGTACAGGACCGGCTTGCTCACGTTGTCAAGTATAAGGGTGCCGTTCAGGCAGAACTGTTGGCCACGACCTCGGCCGCGAACGAGAGCAGTTCGTGCAGATGATACGAATAGTTGCCGCGCGTGCCGCTCAGGACGCCTGACTCGCGCATCTGCGCCAGCGTGGTGCTGGTCGTCTCGCGGGCGGCGCCGATCATGGCCGCGAGGTTGTCGTGCGTCAGCGGCAGGGTGACGCGCGTGAGGCCGTCCTCCTGCACGTTGCCGAAACGGTCGCCCAGGCGAACGAAGGTGCGCGCGAGGCGCGCGGGCACGGGCAGGTCGGCGTCCTCCAGCGCGTCGCGCAGCTGCTGCAGCTGCTTCGCGCCGGCGTCATGAAGCAGTTCAAAGGCGTGTCCGACCGCGCTGTAGTCGAGCACCCCCACCTGGACGCTTCCGCTGAGCGCCTCGGCACTTTCGGTGTACTGCGTCTGGCTGGGCGCGATGCTGCCGATCAGGTCACCAGGCCCAGCCAGCGAGAGTATGCGTTCCTTGCCGCCGGCGACGTCCAGGAAGAGCTTGAGCAGGCCCGCCTCGACCCTGTAAACCGCCGGCCCGGTGTCACCACTCCGGTAGAGGGTGTCGCCGCGCTTCAGCTCCCGCCTCGCCAGAATCGTGCGCAGGGCCGCTGGCGGGGGTGCTGGCCGGTCAAGGTTGGACTGGCGCTGCAGGTTGCTCACTGTCCACATGTTACGCGAGCGTGGCAGCCAGGGATGCGAACTGGCAGACAGTCCGGGGCGCCTCAGCCGAAGATCCTGCGCCCGCCTGCTATCGTCATGACGGGCCAGCCCCTCAGCTCGCGGCCGTCCCACGGACCGAACTTCGCCTTCGAGCGGAACCGCGCGGGATCGACCGTGCGGGGAGTGTCCAGGTCTATCAGCACGAGGTCCGCGGCCGAACCCACGGCCAGCCCGGGCTCGTCCCAGCCCATCACGGCGGCCGGCCCGGCCGTCAGCAACCGCAGCAGCTCGACCAGGTCGATGACGCCACCAAGCACGAGCTCCGTGTAGAGGACGGGCAGGGTCACCTCGATGTTCGCGATGCCGAAGGGGGCACTCAGCAGGTCGCGTTCCTTCTCCGCCCTGGTGTGCGGCGCGTGGTCGGTCCCGATGCTGTCGACCACGCCGCGCCTGAGCGCGTCCCGCAGGTACGCGACATCGGCAGCCGTGCGCAGCGGTGGCGCGACCTTGAAGACCGGGTCGAAGCCGGCCAGGCTCTCGTCAGTCAGCGTCAGGTGCTGCGGCGTGACCTCCGCCGTCACCGGCGCGCCCTGCTGCTTGAACCACTCGATCACGCGCATGCCGCGCTCGCTGCTGACGTGCGCGATATGCACGCGGGCACCGGTCAGCAGCGCGACCTCGCAGTCGCGGAAGATCGCGATGGCCTCCGCGGCCGCCGGGTTGCCCGGCAGGCCGAGCCGCTGGCTGACCGCGCCCTCGTTCATGACGCCGTCCTGGCGCAGGGACGGATCCTCCGAGTGCGTCTGGATTACCAGGCCGAGCTCGGCCGCGTACTCGCACGCGCGGCGCATCAGGTGGGAGTCGGCCACCGGGATGCCGTCGTCCGTGATCATGACCGCGCCCGCGTCACGAAGTGCCGCGAAGTCCGTAAGTTGCTGACCCTTGAGCCCGACGCTCAGCGTGGCCGCCGGGCGGAGCCGGGCGAGCCCGAGTGCGTCGGCCTGTGCGATCAGGCTGGCCACCAGGCCGGGCTCGTCGATCACCGGGCTCGTGTTGGCCATCGAAACGACCGTTCCGAAGCCGCCCGCCGCGGCCGCCCCCAAGCCCGACTCCAGGGTTTCCTTCATCTCCTGACCCGGCACGCGCAGGTGCGTGTGCAGGTCGATGAGTGCCGGGGCGAGCGTCAGCCCGTCCGCCTCGATTTCGAGCCCGGCGCTGCCGGTCAGGTCGAAGCCCTCGATCAGGCCATCCTTGATCCACACGTCTGCCCGCTCGTCCGCCCCGGGCAGCGTGGCCCCACGAATCACCGTTCTCACCTGGTTCTCCTCCATCTTCAGCGCTTGCCTACGAGCAGCGTGTAAAGCACGGCCATGCGGACCGGCACGCCGGCCTCGACCTGTTTCAGGATGACGCTTCGCTCCGAGTCCACCAGCGCCCCCTCGATCTCGAGGTCGCGGTTGACCGGCCCCGGGTGCATCACGAGCGCGTCGGGGTCGGCCAGCTCCAGCAGGCCGCTCCTCAGCTGGAAGCGCGCCGCGTACTCGGCGAGCGAGGGCAGCAGGCCCGCTGCCATGCGCTCCTTCTGCAGGCGCAGCGCCATCAGCGCGTGCGCGCCCTCGGCCGCCGCGCGCGCGTCACCGGTGAGCGTCACGCCGTCCAGCTCTGCGAACTCGCGCGGCACCAGCGTGTTCGGGCCGCACAGGGTGACGCTGCCGCCGAGCTTCGTCCACAGCTCGATGTTGCTGCGCGCCACCCGTGAATGGGCGACGTCGCCGAAGATGGCGAGCTTCTTGCCCTCGATCCTGCCCGCGTCCGCTCCGCGGTAGTTCCTGATGAAGGTCCACGCGTCGAGCAGCGCCTGCGTCGGGTGCGCGCGGCGGCCGTCGCCGCCGTTAACGATGGAGGCGTCTGTCCAGTTCGAGAGCTGCCTGGGTGCGCCCGCGGCCGGGTGCCGCACGACGTAGAGGTCGGCCTGCATCGCGTCGATCGTCTGGATGGTGTCGCGCAGGCTCTCGCCCTTGCTGAGGCTCGATCCCCCGGCGCTGAAGGTGACCACGTCCGCCGACTGCGCCCGGGCGGCGCGGTCGAACGAGAGCCGGGTGCGGGTAGAGTCCTCAAAGAAGAGCAGGCCCACGGTGTAGCCCTGCAGCGCGGGGACTTTCTTGATGGTCCGGGTCAGCACCTGCGCCATCACTTCGGCCGTTGCGAAGAGCGCATGAACCTCGGCCGGAGTCCAGTCGGCGAGGTCGAACAGGTGCTTTCTCGTGGCCCGGGCGGGAGGGGCCGCCGCGCTCACGCAGCGAGCTCCAGCAGGTCGACGCCTTCGTCTCCGTCGATGCTCTCGAGCCTGACCTTGACGACCTCGCTGCGGCTGGTCGGCACGTTCTTGCCGACGTAATCAGCGCGAAGGGGCAGTTCGCGGTGTCCCCGGTCGATCAGCACGGCGTACTGGATCACGTCCGGCCGGCCCAGGTCGATCAGGGCGTCCAGGGCGGCGCGGGCGGTGCGACCGGTGTAGAAGACGTCGTCCACCAGCACGATGCGGCGGCCGGTGACGTCGAAGTCGATCTCGGTCCGCTTGACGATCGGCTGCAGGGCGATCTCGGTCAGGTCATCCCGGTAGAGCGTGATGTCGAGCTTGCCGAGCGGCGGGCGCGTACCCTCGAACCGTTCGATCAGTAAGGCCAGGTGCTCGGCGATCGGCACGCCCCTTGTGTGTATGCCGACCAGTGCCAGCTGTTCGGCCCCGCGGTTGCGTTCGATGATCTCGTGCGCCATGCGCGTCAGGGCACGCTCGACTCCGAGCTGGTCCATCAGGCTGGCCTTGTGCACCAGCCGTGTTTCCTGTGCGGCGCTCATGGGAAAAGCCGTCGTGTCCGGTCGTGCAGGCGGCTTTGCTTTCTCGTCATCCTCATTTTGGTCCTCTCCTTCCCGGCCTCACTGGACCGGCTTAAAGGCTTACGGGCGCATCTTATCGCATCAGCGGTGGGGTGTCGCGCCCGCAGACACGTCGGGTGGGACGGAAGCGGTTGACACCTCGAGCATGCGTGCCTGGAGGGCGAGGCGGGCGATGGCGGCGGCCAGTGGCGTCGGCCTCGGCACTTCGGAGCGGATGTCGAAGGCACCAACCGCATAGTGGCCCTGCCTGCCACTCGACCGGCGCGTAGATGTGGACCTCGGTGAGCGCGAGGGGCAGTCCCAGCCTGTCCCAGACGTCCATCAGCAGCCGTTCCATGCCGATCGGTTCCACGTCCGGCGGGCTCGGGTTGCGTGGCAGGACGCCCGGCTGAGCAGGTGCTGCGGCCGCTGCCAGGCGAAGTCCCAGCGCAGGTGCGGGAAGCAGACGATGTCGGCCCGTCCGCGCTCCGTATCCGTCCGGTTGAGCGCCGGTTCCACCGGAAGAGCGCGACGTGACGAACCAGGTAACGCAGACATGGTGCACCCCTTCTTCAATCCCCCGGATTGTCCCATTGGGCTGCCGGTTCAGACTCGCCTTCAGGGTGATGGCAGTCGTGGTGTTGTGCCGGCAGCTTGAGGCTGAGCGTAGTGGATTCGGGCCGGCAGGGACTGTAGCTCAGGCTGTTTCACCTGACGCACAGTGAGGCTCCGCAGCCCGTGTTCTAATGGCGGCAAGGAGCACACATGAGCGATCACAAGACCTACCCACACCTGTATGCGGGCCGCGAAGTCACGGGCGAAGACACTTTCCTGAGCCGCAACTCAAGCAACACCACCGACGTGCTTGGCGCGTTCTATGAGGGCACGGCCGACGACGTCCGCGCCGCCGCCAAGGCCGCGCGCGACGCGTTCAGGGGCTGGTCCAAGACGCCGGCGCCCATCCGGGGGCAGGTCCTGGGCCTGGTCGGCCAGGCGATCGAGCGTGAGAAGGAAGCCCTGGCCCACCTGATCACCCGCGAGATGGGCAAGACCCTCAAGGAAGCGCGCGGAGACGTGCAGGAAGCCATCGACACCTGCTACTTCTTCCAGAGCGAGGGCCGGCGCCTTTACGGCCAGACCGTGCCAAGCGAGATGCCGAACAAGGACCTGATGACCTTCCGCCGTCCGCTCGGCGTGGTCGGCATCGTGACGGCCGGCAACTTCCCCATCGCGGTACCCAGCTGGAAGATCATCCCTGCGCTTCTGACAGGCAACACGATCGTGTGGAAGCCAAGCGAGGACACGCCCGCGTGCAGCTACGCCTTCGCGCGCATCCTGCTCGGTGCGGGCCTGCCAGCCGGCGTTTTCAACGTCGTCTTCGGCGGCGGCAAGGACGCAGCCGGCCAGCACATGATCGACCTGATTGACGAAGGCGTGTTCGACAAGATCGCGTTCACCGGCTCTACCGAGGTCGGGCGCTACGTGGGCGAGGTGTCGGGCCGCAACCTGCAGCATCCCACCCTGGAGCTGGGCGGCAAGAACCCGCTCGTGGTCATGCGCGACGCCGACCTGGACAACGCGGTCCACGGCGCGGTGTTCTCGGCCTTCGGCACGGGTGGCCAGCGCTGCACCAGCGCGGGCAACATCATCATCGACGCACCGATCTACGACGAGTTCAAGAGCCGCTTCCTGGACGCCGTCCGCAAGATCCGCATCGGTGACCCGCTCAAGGTGGATGACGTGCTCTACGGCCCCTTCATCAACCAGCGCTTCTACGACCGCTGGACGGATCACTACGACTGGGGCAACGAGGACGGCGCCACCCTGCTGCACGGCGAGGGCCGCATCACCGCCCAGTCACGCCCCGAGGGCTTCGAGGGCGAGCCCGGTGCAGGCTTCTACGGCTGGCCCACCGTCTGGGAGAACGTGAAGCCCGGCATGCGCCAGTTCCAGAACGAGATCTTCGGCCCGACCATCAACCTGGTCAAGGTTGACGGCATCCAGCAGGCGATCGATACCGCCAACGCGGTCGATTACGGCCTGTCGAGCGCCATCTACACGAACAACCGCGAGTGGGCGCACGCCTTCAAGGACAACATCCAGGCCGGCATGACCTCGATCAACAACACCACCAACGGTGCCGAGGCGCACATGCCTTTCGGCGGGATCAAGGGCAGCGGCAACGGTACCCGCGAGAGCGGAATCTGGGTGCTGGAGGCCTACACGTACTGGCACGGAGTCAACGATGACGTCTCCGGAAAGCTCCAGCTGGCACAGATGGACACCGCGTACGTCGAGCCGAGCGAGCCGGTCAGCGTGAGCGACCTGTTCTAGGCTCCAACCTGCCCCGCGGGCGGGCCCGCCGGTTCCGTTCAAGCCGGTCTGGCGGGCCCCGCTGTAGCGCCCGGCATGCCGCGCCGGGCGATGCTGGCAACCAGGTCCAGAGTTCCGTCAGCCCGCAGGTAGTCCAGCTCGGCAAGCAGGGCCAGCCGCCCGGGATCCAGGCCCTCGCGGTGCCGGTTAAGGGTCATGAACTCACTCACGAGCCGGTTGAACAGGTCCCAGTGCGCGTCCGGCCAGGTGCGGCCGGTGCCGCAGAGGCGGATGCCGCGCGGCCGGACGACCCGGGCCGAACAGACCCCGGCCGGTCCGAACGCTTCGGTCAGCACCACCAGAGGGCTTTCGCCGTAAGCGGTGATGAACGGCTCGACTCCGGTTGGTGCCGGGCTGGCTGCTGGTGTTGCCTGACAGGACTCTTGCATCGTATGCTCCCTCCTCAACACGGTGACAGCCCGACGGTAGCAACCCCGTGGGCCGTACCCGGCCGACGGTTTTGCTATTGCTGCCGGGGAACCGGCCGGACCCCTTGGTATGCTTTGACAATGACAAGGGAGTGCGGGGAAGGCGACAAGTGAGCATGTCCGGAACCGGCATCGCAGCAGCACTCGCGTCACTGGGTTCCGGACAAAGCACGCCACGGGAGCTTTACCATCGCCTCCAGGAGCGGGCCGGCCAGGGGACGAGCGGAGCCTGGAGCGGACTGCTGCCGTTCACTGAGCCCGGGCCCGGCCCCCTGCACGGCGTGCCGATCGCGATCAAGGACAACATCGACACCGCCGGCAGCGTCAGCCGGGCGGGCTCGGCCGCGATGGACAACCGGCAGCCAGCGAAGGCTGATGCGGCCTGCGTCAACAGGCTCAGGCAGGCGGGTGCCCTCATCCTCGGCCGCACGATGATGACCGATCTCGCCTTCACGGCACTCGGCACCCACTCGAAGGGCACACCGGTCAACCAGGTCGATGCCAGGCGCGTGCCGGGCGGCTCCAGCTCGGGCTCGGCAGTCGCGGTCGCAGCGGGCGAGGCCTGTGCCGCACTCGGCACGGACACGGGCGGATCGGTGCGGATCCCGGCGGCGTTCAACGGGCTGGTCGGGCTGAAACCCACCACCGGAAGCCTCGACATGACGGGCATCGTGCCGCTCTCGCCAACGCTTGATACGGTCGGCCCGATCACAACGAACGTGCGCGACGCCGCCCTGTTGTACGGGGTTCTGAGCGGAACGTCGACGGGGAGCGGCCGGGGCATGCGCGTCCTTGTGCCCGAGGGCGTGCTGATCCAGGACCTGGACGAAGCCGTCCTCGCCTGGTTCGAAACGGCGCTCGGCCTGCTCGAGGAGTGCGGCGCGAGCATCAGGCGCGGGCCCCTGCCCGTGATCGAGACGGTCAGGTCGGCCGCGCGGTTCGGCAGCTTCGCCGGCCACGAGGCCTGGCGCGGACACGGGCGCGACGTGCGGCGACACGCGGAGCGCATGGAGCCCTATGTCGCCCGGCACCTGCTGGCTTACGCCGATCGGGACGGCGCCGGCCTGGACGAACTCCACGCGCTGCGCGACCGGGCTGCAGCCGAGCTGCCCGAGCAGCTCGAAGGTATCGACCTTGTCGCGGTTCCGACCGTGATGTGCCTTCCGCCGCTCCTGAGTCAGGTGCGGGACACTGAGCTCACCGACGTGCTTGAAAGCCGGGTCCTGCGCAACACCCAGCCGTTCAACTTCCTGGGCATGCCCGCCCTGAGCGTGCCGTGCGCCCCCGAGGGAGAGGGCCGGATGGTCGGACTCATGCTCTGCGGACGCCCCGGTGCCGACTGGGAGCTGCTGCGCGTCGGTGAGGCGTTCGAGGAGGCACGTGACAGCCGGTCTGCTGGTTGAGCTTGGGGAACCCGGCCGGATCGACCGCGCCACGAGCGGCAGGGTGCACGGCCTGGTAACCCGGCTCGCGCTGGAGCAGCGCGGGGGCATCATCGATGCGGTGCCGGGCTATACGTCGGTCCTGATCGAGTACGACCCGAAGCGGATCAGCGCCGGGACCGTGCGCACGCTGGTCGCCGCGGCGGCAGGGGCAGACAGGCCGCCCGGGCGGAGCGTGACCATCCCGGTCGTCTACGACGGTCCCGACCTGGCTGATGCGGCCGACCGGCTCGGCCTGAGCGCCGAGCAGCTCGTGCGGATGCACACGGGGCAGGAGTTCGATGTGTACACGACCAGCTTCAGCCCGGGCATGCCACTCGCCGGCGAGCTGCCGCCAAAGCTGCGGCTGCCGCGCAGGGCGACCCCGCGGCGCGAAGTCGCGCCCGGTTCCGTTGCCATCGCCGGCGCCCAGACCGGCGTGTACACCCTGCCCACGCCCGGGGGCTGGCACCTGCTGGGCCGCGCGCTGGTCAACCCGTTCGAGCCGGCTCGACCCGTTCCGGCGCTGGTGAGTCCGCTCGACCGGATCCGGTTCCGGGCCGCACAGGGGGCGGCACCACGGTTGCCGGGTCCGCTCGAGCTGTTGCCGGCCGAGCCGGTCAGGCCCGTGCTGCGCGTCGCCAGGGCCGGCCTGGCCGACCTGGTGGTGGATGCCGGGCGCAACTGGACGGCGGTGCTCGGGCTGAGCCGCTCGGGCCCGCTCGACGCGAACGCGGCCCGCATCGCCGCGGCTCTCGTCGGCAATCGCCCCGGCACCCCGCTCCTGGAGCTGAACCTGAGCGGCCCTGTGCTGGAGGCGCTGGCCGACACGGTCTTCGCGGTGTGTGGCCCCGCGCTCGTGCCCGTGGTGGACGGGGAAAGCCTGCCTGCCTGGACGAGTCATCCACTCCGGCGCGGACAGCGGCTCGAGTTCAGGCCCACCGGCGTCGGGGCGCGCAGCTACCTCGCCCTGGCGGGCGGAATCGAGTCGGGACTCTTCATGGGCAGCGCCAGTGTCGACACCAAGGCGAAGGTCGGCCGGCCACTGAAGCAAGGCGACGTGCTCGGCGCCGGGCATGCCCTGGTGCGCCCGGGCCGCAGCTTCACGCCATACCGCGCCCGCGGCTTCCGCCTCCGGCTCCTGCGCGGCCCGCAGTGGACGGCTGAGGCGGCAGCGGCGCTCACGAGCCAACCGTTCACGCTTACCAGCGCGAGCCGCATGGGCCTGCGCCTGGCGGGAAGCGAAGCCGTGCCGGGTGGGGACGTGCTCAGCGAGCCGGTGGCGCCCGGCAGCATTCAAGTGGCGGCAGACGGAAACCCGATGATCCTGCTGGCCGACCGCGGGCCGGTCGGCGGCTACGCCAAGCCGGCAAGGCTGCATCCCGCCGAGCTGGACCGGGCCGGCCAGCTGCGCGTGGGCGACACGGTGAGGTTCGGCTTCTGAGAGTCCGGGTGGTACGCTTTCAGTGAACTGGGCGCGACCCAAGCAACAGGAGGAAGCCGCATTGAACCTTGAACCAGGCGGGCCGACCGGGCTGAGGAAGCTGTTCAGCCGGGACAGGCCGTTCCTGCTGCCCGGCGCGATGAACGCGCTGGCGGCACGCATCATCGAAGACACGGGCTTCGATGCGATCTACGTGACCGGTGCCGGCGTGACCAACGCTGCCCTCGGCATGCCCGACCTCGGCCTCATCACCGTGAGCGAGCTCGCCCAGCAGGTGGCGCTCATCCGAGACGTGGTCGAGCTGCCACTCGTCGTGGACGGCGACACCGGCTTCGGAAACCCGGTCAACACCTTCAGGACCGTGCGCATGCTCGAGCGTGCCGGCGCGAACGCGATCCAGCTGGAGGACCAGACCTTCCCGAAGCGCTGCGGGCACTTCGAGGACAAGTCGGTCGTTGACGCAGGCGAGTTCGTCGCGAAGATCCGCGCAGCCGCGGATGCCCGCACGAGCGAGGACTTCCTGATAGTTGCGCGCACGGACGCGGCGGCCACGCACGGCATCGGCGAGGCCATCGAGCGCGCGCGACTGTTCGTCGGGGCCGGTGCGGACGTCAGCTTCGTCGAGGGCCCGACCACGCGCGAGGACATCGCCCTGGTAGGGCGGGAAGTGCCGGGGCCGAAGCTCATCAACATCGTCTTCGGCGGCAAGACGCCGATGCTGGGGCTGGACGAGCTCGGCGGGATGGGCTACAGCGCGGTGCTTTACGCCAACGCCGGCCTGCAGGCCAGTATCAGGGCGATGCAGGACGTGTACTCGCACCTGAAGGAACACGGGGACGCCGCGGCGATCAGCGACCGGCTCGCCGGCTTCGCCGAGCGCCAGCGCGTGATCCGCAAGGATTTCTACGATGATCTTGAACGCCGTTACTCAGGCGGGGAGGAAGACAATTGAGACTGCATGAAGTAAGGACCTACCCTTCGGCCGAGCGCCTCGAGCGCACCGAGGAGCTCGCCTGGAAACTCGCCGAGGTGGCCAACTCGAAGGTCGCGGCCAGCGAGGAAGTCATCGACATGGTCGGCAACCGCATCGTGGACAACGCCGCGGTCGCGGTGGCGTCGCTGGCGCGGCGGCCGGTTATCTCGGCCCGCGGGCAGGCGCTGGCGCATCCGTACCGGCCCGGTGCGACCGTCTTCGGCATGGACAACTCCGTGCGCGTATCGCCCGAGTGGGCGGCCTGGGTCAACGGCGTGGCCGTGCGCGAGCTTGATTACCACGACACGTTCCTGGCCGCGGACTACTCGCACCCGGCGGACAACATCCCGGCCGTGCTCGCTGTTGCCCAGCACACCGGCAGGGACGGCGCGGCGCTGACCGACGCGCTCGTGGCCGCCTACGAGCTGCACGTCTCGCTGGTGAAGGGCATCTGCCTGCACGAGCACAAGATCGACCACATCGCCCACCTGGGACCCGCCGCCGCGGCGGGTGTGGCCACGCTGCTCGACCAGCCGACCGAGGTCGTCTACCAGGCGATACAGCAGGCGTTGCACGTGACCACCACGACACGGCAGTCGCGCAAGGGCGAGATATCGAGCTGGAAGGCGTACGCACCGGCGTTCGCCGGCAAGATGGCCGTCGAGGCGGTCGACCGCGTCATGCGCGGCGAGGGCGCACCCTCACCGATCTACGAGGGTGAGGACGGCGTGATCGCCTGGCTGCTGAGCGGCCCGGACTTCACCTACTCCGTGCCCCTGGTCGGCCCGGGCGAGGAACGCCGCGGCATCCTGGAGACATACACCAAGGAGCACTCGGCCGAGTACCAGAGCCAGGCGCTGATCGACCTGGCCAGGCGCATGGGCGCGAAGCTGCCCGAGGGCAAGACGATCACTGACGTGCTGATCAGCACCTCGCACCACACGCACTTCGTGATCGGCACCGGCTCGAACGACCCGCAGAAGTTCGACCCGAACGCCTCGCGGGAGACGCTGGACCACTCGATCATGTACATCTTCGCCGTCGCGCTTCAGGACCGTGCCTGGCACCACGTCCGCTCCTACGCTCCCGAGCGGGCGGCCAGGCCGGACACCGTCGAGCTGTGGCGCCGCGTCCGCACCGAGGAGGACCCGGAGTGGACGCGCCGCTACCACTCGACCGATCCGAACGTGAAGGCGTTCGGCGGACGCGTAACGATCACGTTCGACGACGGCTCGCAGCTGGTTGACGAGATCGCGGTCGCCGACGCCCATCCGCTCGGCGCCCGGCCCTTCGGTCGCAAGGAGTACTTCGACAAGTTCCGCATGCTGGCCGATGGCATCGTCGAGGAGGCCGAACAGGAGCGCTTCCTCGGGCTGATCACACGGCTGCCCGAACTCAGCGCGGCCGAGGTCGGCCAGCTGAACGTTCAGGTCGCTTCGGCGCAGCTCGGCGAGCCGCCCGCGCGCGGACTGTTCGAGGCGGGTGAGGACGCATGAGCGAGACCACGGTCCACAAGGGGCTGGCCGGTGTCGTCGTCGACCGCACCGCCGTCTCGAGCGTCATGCCTGAGTCGAACTCGCTGACCTACCGCGGCTACCCGGTCCAGGACCTGGCCGCCAACTGCAGTTTCGAGGAGGTGGCCCACCTGTTGCTGCGGGGTGAGCTGCCCTCAGCAGCAGAGCTGGCTGACTTCCAGTCCGACGAGCGCGCCACGCGCGAGCTGCCCGCCGGCGTGCTGGAGGTGCTGTCGCTCCTGCCGGCCGAGGCTCACCCGATGGACGCGGTGCGCACCGCCGTCAGCTTCATGGGCGCCCAGGCGCTCGCGCTCGAGGCCGGGAAGGACAAGGAACGGCAGGCGTTCGAGCTTTACGCCCGCCTGCCTGTGGTTGTTGCGGCTGACTACCGGCGGCGTCACGGTCTGGAGTTCATCGCGCCGGACCCGCAGCTCGGTTTCGCCGAGAACTTCTTCCACATGTGCTTCGGCAGCGTGCCCGACGACGAGGTCGTCAGGAGCTTCGACGTCTCACTCATCCTGTACGCCGAGCACAGCTTCAACGCCTCGACCTTCACCGCCCGCGTGGTCACGTCGACCCTGTCGGACCTGTACAGCGCGATCGCTGCGGCCATCGGTGCGCTCAAGGGGCCGCTGCACGGCGGGGCGAACGAGTACGTGATGCACACCATGCTCGAGATCGGCGATCCCGACCGGGCAGCCGCATGGCTCGAGGGCGCCCTGGCGCGCAAGGAAAAGATCATGGGCTTCGGCCACCGCGTGTACCGGACTGGCGACAGCCGCGTGCCGACGATGCGGGCCGCTCTCGAACGCGTCGCCGCCGTTAGCAACGGGGACAGGTGGCTGCGGATGTATGACGAGCTGGAGAAGGGCATGATCGGCGCAAAGAACATCCATCCGAACCTGGACTTTCCCGCCGGCCCCGCCTACTACCTGATGGGCTTCGACATCCCGATGTTCACGCCGATCTTCGTGATGAGCCGCGTCACCGGCTGGTCCGCCCACGTCTTCGAGCAGGCGGCGGACAACTCGATCATCCGGCCTCTCAGCCTGTACACGGGTCCGGCGGAGCGCGCCGTCAGGGGCTGAGCGCAGCAGGGCCGACCGGCCGGGCTATTGCGCCTTGCCCATGTTGCGGGTCTGCGCCATCAGGATGCCTTTCAGCACCGCCGCGGCCGTCACGGCGTCGTCGACGGTCACGACCAGCTCGCCGCGCGCGTGCCGCACCCGGAGCGCGCTGCCAGCGCGGGTGATCAGGCCGAGCCTGCCCGGCATGGAGCGCAGGCCGAAACCACCGAAGTCGCCGACGTTGACCGTCATCACGTCGATGTCGGTGATCGAGTCGAGCTTTAGCTTGCCCCGGGGGTAGCCGAGGGCGGCCTTCCAGCGGAGCCCGCGGTTGTCGATGGTCACGTTGAAGCTCGTGACGCCGAGGGCGAGCAGGACGACAACGGCGACGAGGATCCACAGCCAGTGCATCGCCGTAGCGATCGTGGTCATCGCAAGCAGCACGATGGCGGAGCCGATCAGGAGGAGACCGCCCTGGCCGGTACGCGCCGAGCCGAACCAGGAGGCGCGGTCCGTCGCCCCGAGCACCATCGGCTCGACTGGCAGGGACGCAGGCCCCGGCAGCGGCTTCGGCAGGAGGAGCCCGGCCGCCAGTCCGGCCGCCGCGCCGGCCCCGAGGGCAAGCAGCGCCGCCGCGCCGGTGAGGCGGACCTCGTTCGCGTCGGTTACACCGACATGGGCGAGCGTGAGGACCACGAACAGCACGCTCAGGGCCACGGTGAAGCCCGCGACCAGCACGGAGATGAACCGTGCCGACGTTCCGCGCCACCACTGACCGGCCGCCATCGTCAGCACCAATGCGCCGGGTATGAGGATCAGGGCGGCTCCCTGGAAGGCGAGGGCGGTCGTCGTCGACATGAAGCCATCCGGCTGTCCGCGCAGGTCGAAGTGCGTGGCCATGGTGGCGGGAAGGCTTCCGGCCGCTGTCAGTACGACCATGAGGTAGGCCAGTGCCGACAGGGCAAGCAGGCCCATGGTCACAGCCAGATGGCGCCGCCGCGCGTCTGTGGTCAGGGTCTGAAGGTCAGGTTCGCTGCTCAAGGCTTTTCTCCTTCGTCGAGCAAGAGGTGCAGTTCCCGGATGCTCACGCCGTGGCTTCGGGCAAGGTCGAGCAGGTCCCTTATCGCGGCCCTGACGGCTGGGTCTGCCTGGGCCAGCCTGAGCACAACCGCCCCGCGGCCCCGGCGCAGCTCGATGTCACCGGAATCACGCAGCTCGGAGTAGGCCCGCAGGACCGTGTGCATGTTCACGTCGAGCGATGCAGCCAGTTCCCTGGCGGCCGGCAGCCGATCGCCACGTGTCAGTTCGCCCCGCGCCATCGCCAGGCGGATTGCCCGCACGATCTGGGAGTAGATCGGCTCGGCTGCTGCGGTGTCGATCCGGACGTGCATGCACCCATGTTACTAGTTCTAGTTCATATAGAACAAGGGTCTGGCATGCCGGTGCGCGCGCCCTGCGAATCTCAGGCCGGCCATACTCCCGAACTGCCCCGGCGGTGGCTGCCCACCAGGTGCGTGTCGATCACTCCCACCGCCTCCATCAGCGCGTGCATCGTGGTGGGGCCGACGAACCGGAAGGCACGCTTCTTCAGTTCCTTCGCCAGGGCCGTCGACTCGGGCGAGCGCGACGGAACTTCGTCAAGACTGCGTGGAGCGGGCGTGGCCTCCGGCCGGAACGACCAGATGAGGTCGACCAGGCCGCCGTGCTGACGCAGCGCAACGGTGGCGCCCGCGTTCGCGATGGTCGAGGTGATCTTCAGGCGGTTGCGGACAATTGCGGCGTCGTTCATCAGGCGTTCGACGTCATCCGGACCGAAGCGAGCCACAACGTCCGGGTCGAAGCCGGCGAAGGCGTTCCGGAACGCCTCACGCTTCGAGAGGATCGTCCTCCAGGAGAGTCCCGCCTGGAACACCTCGAGGCTGAGGCGCTCGAAGAGTCCGTGTTCCGACCTGACAGGCATGCCCCATTCAGTGTCGTAGTAGTCGCGCAGCAGCGGGTCGCGAGCTGCCCAGGGCGGTCTGGCCAGTCCGTCATCACCGACGATGAGTCCCGAGTCGAGCGTTTCCATACAACCACTGTAGACGCTTCCGTGGTGTGTGTGCGGGTAAGCTTGGCAATAGCAAAACTGTCTCGCAGGAGGTGGATGTGGCCGGTGTACCCTTCAAGCGGCGGACGGCCGTGGTCGTGATTCACGGGGTCGGTGACCAGGCGCCCCTGTCCACGCTGGGTCGTTTCGCGCAGGGAATCATGGACCACTGCGACTGCCGCGGTGGCCCGCCCGAGGCCGTACTGGCGCGCTCGGGTACGGGAGTCAGGCCACTCCTGCGCTTCGGCAGCGTCGCGGGCCGGGAGCTCGACGTGCACGAGTTCGCCTGGCAGGAGCATGTCCGCGGCCGGATCAGGCTTCCTGAGGTGCTCGCCTGGCTGCTGGGCACGCTCCTGGCCCCGCTTGACTTCCGGAGGCACTGGCGCGTGCTGTCCGAAGCGGGAGAGGACACGCCCCCAGCGTGGCTTGTGGTCATGCGGCAGCTGCTGATCGCGCTCGCGCTGCTCGCCGGCATGCTGGCGCCACCGGTCGGCGTCGCGCTGCTGGTGATGTGGTTGCCCGCGACCCGCCTGACCAGCGGGGGACTGCTGCTCGGCCTTGGTGATGCACTCATGCTGGTGCTCAGCCTGCTGCTCGGCGTGCTCGCCTTGGCGATGCTGGCGGGCGTGATTCGGGATGCGTTCGAGGCCAGGGCGATAGCCAGGCGGACGCGCCGGCTTCACGCCGGTCGCGGGTGGGCCGGCCTGTACGCAGGCAGTGCCCGGCAGTGGCGCGCGCCCGCGCTGCTTGCGGGTGCGCTGAGCGTGGCCGGAGCGGGAGTCGTGGCCTGGATCGCCCGGGACATCTGGCAGGTGGCGGCGGTACCGCTGGCAGATCAGGAGTTCCGGCTTCTGGTCGCCCTGCTGGTCGGACTCGTGAGCGTCGTGCTGGTGACATCCGCGCTCGCACGCCTGTTGGTGCGTTACCTGGGTGACATCACCCTGTACGTCAAGGCCGACTCGCGCCCAGAGTTCGCGCGCTCCAGGGACGACATCAAGGCCGCGTGCGGGCGGCTCATCGGCCGGCTGCTGCGCGATCCCGCCTACGATTCCGTCCTGCTGGTCGGGCACTCGCTCGGCAGCGTGATCGCGCTCGACGCCCTCAACCTGCTCTCGAGGGAAGCGCGGGTGGAGGACGGCTCGCTCGGTCCGCCGCTGCACAAGCTGCGAGGGCTGCTCACGTTCGGCTCCCCGCTGGACAAGGTCGCGTACTTCTTCCGGGAGGGTGTCAGTGACTCCGCCGCTATTCACGCGCAGCTCCTGTCGTTCCTGCACCCGACGAAGCGCCGGCCCTCGAGACGGGATGACGGACCATACCGGCTTGGTTTGTATCAGGTGCCCTTCAGCTGGCTCAACTGGACGAACCTGCACGCCCCGACCGACATCATCAGCGATCCGCTCGTGTTTCACGAGGTGAGTCGGCGCGTGAAGCGCAGCTATCCGCCTCTTGGCGCGCACAGCCGCTACTGGCATGATCCGGTTCTGTACCGGGAGTTCCAGCGGCTACTCGCCTGAGGACACTCCGGCTGCGACTTCCTCGTCCAGCAACAGCTCCTCGATGGACTCCCGGTGCGGCATCGCCTCCTGCGCGCCTTCACACAGGACCGCGAGCGCCGCCGCGGCCGCTCCGAAGCGGGCGGCATCGGCCAGCGGGCGTTCCCCTTCCAATGCCGCCGCGAACGCACCGGCGAACGCGTCGCTCGCGGCCGTCGTGTCCACCGGCGTGACCCGAAACGCATCGATGTGGCCCTGGTCGTTGCCGCTTGACCACCACACGCCGTCGCTGCCGACAGTGAGGATTACCTGCGGTGCGTAGCTGTGCAGCGCCTCGATGAGCGCGGGCGGATCTGCCTGCTCCGGCACGCCCCGCAGCAGGGCTGCGTCCTCGCGGCTGGCGATCAGCACGTCCACGTCGTGCAGCTCGGTCGTTTCGAAAGCGTGGCCCGGAGTCAGGTGCATTACGTTGACCGCACCAGCGGACTGGCCGAGCGCAAGGGCGTGCAGGGCTGTCTCGGCCGGGATCTCCAGCTGCACCAGCACCACGCGCGCATCCCTGAACAGCTCCGCGTCAAGGTCCTGCGGCTGCAGCGCCGCGTTCGCGCCGGGCGACACCGTGATGCTGGTCTCGCCGTCCGCGGTCACGTTGATGAAGGCTACTCCGCTCGGCCGGGCCACCCGCTGGACGGCATGGATGTCCACCCCTGATGCCGCCAGGCTGTCCAGCAGGGTGTCAGCAAACACATCGATGCCGACCTTCCCGATGAGCCGTACCGCGGACCCGGCGCGAGCGACAGCCACCGCCTGGTTCGCGCCCCGCCCACCGGGGTGAAGCGTGTAATCAGAACCCTGGACCACCTCGCCCCGCAGCGGGTGCGAGGGCACCTGCAATGTCATGTCCATGTTGATGCTGCCCACCACGACGATCACGCCACAGCCACCACCTTCCGAGAAAGTTGTCCAATGGTACTGCAAGCGCGCCTGAGCAGGCGCAGGGGTCAGTGCGGGATGCTGTCGGTGACGCTGCCGATGCGCCGTCCGGTGAGCCTGCCGTGCGTGTTGGAAGCCTCCTGGTCCGTCATGGAGGCGATCGCATCGGCGGCCGTGCGCAGGTGTTCGCGCGGGTCCGACTCCGTCAGGAGTGACTTCTGGAAGCGCTGCGGGAAGATATCGAGTTCGCCGCGCTGAATGGCGGCGGCGTATATCTCGAACAGATCCCTGATGATGTGCTTCTGCCCATGCTGCACGGTCGCGAGGCCCTGCTGGTGGATCACGTAGTGCCAGGTCAGCTCCTTGATCATCGCGACCTCGGCCTGAATCGCTGCCGGGATGTTCAGGTGCGGGCCCTCGGGCGTGTCGGACAGCTGCGCACTGCGGCTGTACAGGTGAACGCTGAAGGCAGTGACCGTGCGCAGCTGCGCACGCTGGTGAGTGGTGCCGGTGAACACCTCGGTGATGGGCGGGAACTCGTCCATCACCCGGTGGAACGCCTCCGCGTAAGGTTCGAAGTCGTCTGTCGTTGCGATGAGCCCGACCTGCAGCCAGCGTTCCTGGGTCGCGCCCAGGTAACGGTCCCTGATCGACTTGCTCTGGGCAAGGTCGTGCAGCGGCAGCAGGCCCGCCTTGTAGAAGTCCTCGAGGTCATGGACCGAGTAGGCGATGTCGTCGGCCCAGTCCATGATCTCTGCCTCGAGCGTCCGCACGCCAGCGGGCAGTCCGGCGCGGGCGAAGGCGTAATCCCTGGTCTCCGAATCGTAGGCCGCGAACTTCGGGTTCGCCTCCGTGCGCCGCCACGGGTACTTCATGCTGGCCGCAAGCGTCGCGCGGGTCAGGTTCAGGCCGGGGTGCCACCCGCTGCGGATCGCGAGCTTCGTGACGATACGGAACGACTGCGCGTTGCCCTCGAAGCCGTCCAGCACGCCGTGCCCGATCAGAAGCTCGTCAAGGACGGCCTCCGCGACGTGACCGAACGGCGGGTGGCCCAGGTCATGGCCCAGCGCGGCGGCCTCGACCACGTCCGGGTCCAGACCGCCGTGGGTGGCCAGTTCCTCGGGCGTGCTGCCCTTCGAGATGCGCTCCGCAAGCCGCCGCGCGATCTGCGCGACCTTCATCGAGTGCGTCAGCCTGTTGTGAAACCCGTGGCCCTCGGACGGCCCGACCACCTGGGTGACGCCCGCCAGGCGCCGCATCGCGCTCGAGTGCAGGATGCGGTCACGGTCGCGCTGGCCGGGACTGCGGTAGTCGACGCCGGGGTCGTGGCCCGACTGGCCAACGTGGCGCCGGTCGGCCCGTTCCTGCGCGGTCAACTACCCGTGCTCCGGGGCGGACTCGTCGGGATACAAGCGGCGGATCTGCCGTTCGGCGTTCATCGTCAGGTACCGGTCTGCAAGCAGGCGCCAGATGGCGGCCTTGACATCGGCTGGCTCGAAGCCCCTGTTTCCACCGCAGAAGCCCGCGAGGATGTCAGTCATGCGCTGACCCTCGCCTGATTCCTCTTCGAGGTACGCGAGCAGTGCTGATTCCAGCTCCGAGAACGGGATCTCGACCTTGTCCGACATGCTGAGGGCAGCTTATCACTCCGGGTCGCTACTGCCGAGTTCCGCCTGCAGGGCGCCCTCAAGTGACGGGCGCCGGAATGCGAAGCCGTCTGCTTCGAGCCGTTCGGGCACCGCCTGCTGGTCCGCCAGCAGCAGCTCCTCGGCAGCGCTGCCCATGGCGAGCTTCAGCAGCCACGCCGGGAGGCGGAAGAGGTGGGGGCGTTTCAGCTCCGCAGCCAGCGCGCGCGTGACCTGTTCGGACGTTGCAGACTGCGGCGAAGCCAGGTTGACGGGGCCCGACAGCTCCGAATCGAGTGCGAGGTGGGCGAGCGCGGCGGCCTCGTCCTCGAGTGCGATCCAGGGCCAGTGCTGCGTACCCGGCCCGATCGCCGCTCCGGCGCCGAGCCTGGTTGCGATTATCAGGGGCTTGAGAGCGCCTTCTTTCGCCAGCACGAGGCCGGTGCGGGCGAACACGACCCGCGTGCTTCCCCGTGCGGGTTCGGTCGCCGCCTCCCACTGCCGGACGACGTCGGACAGGAAGCCGCTTCCGGCTTCGCTCGCTTCGGTCAGCTGCTCGCCCGGACGGTCGCCGTAGTAGCCGACGGCGGAGGCGTTGACCCATGCGTCCGGCGGATTGGCGGCGTTCCTGATCGCGTTCGCGAGGGTGGAAGTCGTGTCGAGGCGACTGTCCAGGATCTTCTGCCGGTAGCTTGTCGTCCAGGGCAGCCTGGACAGGCTGGCACCCGAGAGGCCGATGACCACATCCGCCCATTCGATCGCTGCTGAAGGGACCTCGTGCCGGTCAGGATGCCAGCGCCACTCCGTGTCGTTCCTGCTTTCGCGCCGCACAAGCGTGCGCACTTCGAGGCCAGCCGCGCGCAGACGGTGCGCCAACCGCGTGCCGATCAGGCCCGAGGCGCCACTGATGAGTATGCGCTTTTCAGTTGTGCCCATCCGTTCGCAACCTCCTGCACAAGCCTCCGTACCGTAACGTCAACTTGGCAGGCTGTCGAACTTGATTTCGTCCACGTAACAGTAGCCCCATGACTCGCCGGGCTCGAACGATTCGATGATCGGATGCTGTGTGGCATGGAAGTGCTTGGTGGCGTGCCTGTTCTTCGAAGAGTCGCAGCAGCCGACGTGCCCGCATGTCCTGCAGAGCCTGAGGTGCACCCAGGTGTCGCCCAGCTTGAGGCACTCCTCGCATCCGTCCGCGCTTGGTGTCACGGTTTGTATCTGGTCCAGGTGAGGGCATTTGGTTGTGTCCATCTCGCCTTCCTTTCATCCTCCATGCGTCCATGGATGGTGGGGTTGCGCCTGCGGGCCACTCGCAACGCAATGGTGGGCCTGTATGCGCTACGTGTCTGGAGCGAGGGCTACCAAGCGGGCCAGCAGGAAGTCGGTGAGCACCGCGAGGAGCGCCACCGGCAGCGCGCCCTGCAGCACCAGCGCCAGGTTGCCCACCGCCAACCCCGCGATGATGGGCACGCCCAGGCCCCCTGCGCCGATGATGGGCGCCACCGTGGCGGTACCGATCGTGTAGATGGCGCTTATCCTCACCCCGGCCAGGACTGTGGGCAGCGCCAGTGGTGCCTCGAGGCGCCAGAAGAGCGCCCCCGGCCCCATGCCCATGGCGCGGCCGGCCTCCTTCAGGTCGATGGGCACGCCCTGGAGGCCGGCGACGGTGTTGCGGGTAACGGGCAGAAGGCCGTAGGCCACCAGCGCGATGAGGGTCGGCTTGAGCCCGAAGCCGAAGAAGGGCAGGGCAAGAGCCAGCACGGCCACTGGCGGCAGCGCTTGCCCCGCCGCGAGCAGACTGGATGCCAGCGCGAGGAAGGGCCGTCCGCCTGGTCTGGTCAGCGCCACGCCGAGGGGCAGGCCCACGGCGAGGATGATCCCCATGGACGCGCCGACGATCGTGGCGTGCTGCAGGGCGAGCGTGAGCAGGCTGGTCCGCTCGAACACCACCGTGGGCTGCTGCGGGAAGAGGCGTGAGAGCGCGGCTGCCCAGGCGTCCTGCTGAGCGAAGAGCGCGAATGCGGCCGCCAGCAGGGCCGCAGCTGCCGCCAGCCCGAGCCAACGCTGCGAGCGCGCGCTCACTCGGGCCGTTTTTCCGTGCCCGTGAGCGTGACCACCTGCTCCAGCCCGAGCTGCCCGACGAGCGCCCCGGTGTCGTCGATCACCGGCAGGTTGGCTACGCCCAGTTCGATCATCTGCGACAGGGCCTCGCGCACGCTTTCCGTGCGGCTGAGCGCGTGGTGCGGCGCCAGCGCCGTGTAACCCGCCTCGACACTGCCGCTCTCCAGCAGCGCCTGGAGCATGATCCAGCCCACGAGCACGCCTCCATCGGATACGTACATGGAGGCGTGCTCACCCAGGGCCTGCTCCGCCTGGGCGGCGGGAGTGTGCAGCGTCAGCGTCGCTGCCGGCAGCATCATGTCGCCAACAACCACGCGGCTCAGGCGCGTCAGGGCCCGGTCGCTGCCGACGAACTGCCGCACGAAACGGTTGCCGGGGTTCTGGAGCAGTTCCTCGGGAGTGGCGTACTGCTCGATGCGTCCGCGGTTCATGACGCAGATGCGGTCGGCCATCTTGACCGCTTCCTTCATGTCGTGCGTAACCAGCACCACCGTCTTCCTGAGGCGGCGTTGCAGCTCCAGGAACTCGTCCTGCAGGTGTTCACGCGTGAGTGGATCCACGGCGCCGAACGGTTCGTCCATGAGGAGGATGGGTGGGTCCACGGCCAGTGCCCGCGCCACGCCCACCCGCTGCTGCTGGCCGCCGGAAAGCTCCCGCGGGTAGCGGTCCCGGAAGCTGGCAGGGTCCAGACCTACGGCTTCGAGGAGTTCGTCCGCGCGGGCGGCGCTCCTGTGCTCGGGCCAGCCGAGCAGGCGCGGCACCACCTGGATGTTCTGCTTCGCGCTCAGGTGCGGGAAGAGGCCTACTGACTGGATGACGTAGCCCATGCCGCGGCGCAGGCTTTGCGGGTCCGTCTGCGCCACGTCGCGACCGTTCACCAGCACACGGCCCTGGGTTGGTTCGATGAGCCGGTTGATCATCTTGAGGCAGGTGGTCTTGCCGCTGCCGGAGGGCCCGATCAGCACCACGAGTTCGCCGGCAGGAACGTGAAGGGTCACGTCCTGCACGGCCGTCACGTCGCCGTAGCTCCTGCTTACGCCCTCGAAGCGGATCATGTGGTCGCCGTAGCCCGCGCGCGGGGGAGGACTTCGGCCTGTGGCTCCCTCAAGCCGCGGGGTGTGAGCAGCCCACCGAGGCCCCGCAGGAGCGCATCGGCGATGAGCGCCAGCAGGATGATGGGCACGGCGCCCAGCAGCACCAGGTCCGGCACCACCTGGTCTATTCCGCGCTGGATGAACACGCCGAGCCCGCCCGCGCCGATCAGGTAGGCCACGGTAGTGGTGCCGATGGTCAGCACGGTCGCGGCGCGCAGCCCTTCGATGACCAGCGGGAGTGCCAGCGGCAGCTCCACGCGCAGGAGCAGCTGCCACGGGCTCATGCCCATGCCGCGGCCGGCCTCGGTAGCGGCTTTCGGCACACTGCTCAAGCCCGTGTAGGTGTTGCGTACGATGGGCAGCAATGCGTAGAGGGTGAGCGCGATGAGTGCGGGCGCACTGCCGATGCCTCTCACGCCGAGCACCGTCAGGGGCTCCCGCCAGCCCGGCCAGGTCGGGGCGGAGCCTGCGCCCAGGAACGCGGCCAACACACCGTTGATGACCACGGCCAGCATCACCGCCAGCAGCGCGCCCGGCGCAACCGGCAACAGCTTCAGCACCGTGCTGACGGGCTGCCATGGGCCGGCGGCAGCGCCAGAGGCCTCGAGGCGCCGCCCTCGTCGCAACACCAGGAGCGCCACCACCGGCACCAAGCCCGCCAGCACAACCAGCAGCGCCGTGCCCACGGTCAGCGTGCGGCCCAGCTGCGCCAGCGGCGCGATCAGTAACCCGAAGAGCGCCAGCGACGGCAGCGTCTGTACCAGACCGGCACCAGGCAGCACCCAGCGCGCCACGCTGCTGCTGCGCCACGACGCCACGGCTGCCGGCACACCGATGAGCGCGGCCAGCAGCAGGCTGGTGCCGGAGAGCGCCAGGTGGCGCGCCAGCTCGGCCCGGAAGTCGCCGCCCTGGTTCACCAGCTCGCGCACGATTCCCAGCTCACTGAGGGCGCCGCTGAGGGCCAGCCAGATGAACGCCGCAAGGACCGGCGCCACGAGCAGCGCCCTGAAACGCCGGGGCGCCTCACTTACCGCGCCGAACAGGGTCACGTAGGTGGCGAGCAGCGTGAGCCACACGCCGCCCTCCAGCGATACGCGCGCGCTGAGGGGTTCGCCCTGGGTGAGCTCGCGCGTGGCGCCCGCCACCAGTAGGAGCGTCAGCACGAAGGCTGCCGATGCCAGAAGTGCGAGCAGCCAGGGTCGCGAGCGCCACGGCGCGAGGGCGACTGCGGCGGCCGCCAGCCACAGTCCCAGCAGGACCAGGGCCGCGAGCGGTTCCAGGCTGAAGGCCGAGTGAGCTTCGCCCAGCACCAGCCGGTTGGCCTTGAAGAGCAACCAGCCCGGTCGCCAGGGGCCCAACTCCACCAGTGCCAGCGCACCAACTGCGCTGCCGAGCAGCGCCACCAGGCTGCGGGGCGGAAGGCTCACATCCGGCAGGAGCTACTCCAGGAAGCCGTGGCTCGTCAGGAACTCCAGGGCCACGGTGGCCGGGTTCTCGCCGTCCACGGCGACGCGGCCGTTGAGCTGCGAAAGCGTGGCCTCATCCAGCGAAGCGAAGACGGGGTCCAGGATCACGCCCAGTTGCGGGTAGTCTTCCGCCACGGCAGCGCGGACGATGGGCGCGGGCTGGTAGATGGCCACTGCGCCTTCGGGATCCGTGAGCGCCACGAGGCCGAGCGCTGAAAGGGCACCGTCGGTGCCGTACGCCATGGCGGCGTTGACCCCATCGGTCCCGCGCGCAGCAGCGGTCTCCGTCTGGGTGGTGTTGCCACCCGCCAGGATGACCAGTTGAGCGTCTGTCACCTCGAAGCCGTACGTGCGCTCAAAGGCGGGCAGCGCGTCATCGCGGTCCACGAACTCCTGGCTGGCGGCCAGCTTGAACTCTTCGCCGGCATTCACGTAGCGCGCCAGGTCCGCGATGGTTTCCAGGTCGTGCGCGGCGGCCAGCGTGGCGGGCACTGCGATGGCCCAGGTGTTGTTGGCGGGTGACCGGCCCAGCCAAACCACGCCGTTTTCCGCGTCCAGCTCCCTGACGGTCTGGTAGAGGCGCTCGGCGTCCGTGCTTACGTCTTCCGGCAGTTCCGCTTCCGGGAAGAACGTGAGGGCGGTACCGGTGTACTCAGGGTAAAGGTCGATCTCACCAGCCAGCAACGCGGCCCTCACCACAGAGGTGGTGCCGAACCCGGAGCGGTCCTCGACCTCGATGCCTTCCTGTTCGAGCATCAGGCGGACGATCTGTGCCAGTACGGACCCTTCGGTATCGATCTTCGAGCCGATGATGATGGGTTCCTGGGCGAGCCCGACGCCGAACGTGAGCACTGCCAGGAGCGGAAGGATGTATCTCCTCATGGGTCACTCTCCTTACGGCCGTCACTATGACATGTGGGTGGACGCGCTCGATTGACCCGGGTGACTGACGAAGCTAGAATGCAGGTCGTACGCGAGTTGGATACAACTTACTGAGATTCACGGGGATGCGGAGTGCATGGCGACCGCTCCGGGTCCGGGCATGACTGTAAGGTGCCCCAGGAGGTGCCATGCGCGAGCACGATCAGCTGTCGTTCCCGACTCACGAGTATCAGGCCCGGCTTGAAGGCCTGCGGGGACGGATGGAAGCGGCAGGCATTCCAACCATGCTCACCACGACACCCGAGAACATCACCTACCTGACGGGTTTCGAGTCACCCGGGCACTACTGGTGGCAGGGCCTTGTCGTCCCGCTGCACGGCGAGCCGACGACGCTCTCCCGCCTCCTCGAGGTGAGCGGCGTGGACGCGCTGAGCTGGATCGAGCCGGAGCACAACATCGCCTACTGGGATTCCGAGGACCCGATGGAGAAGCTCGCGACGCTTCTCACGTCGATGGGCATGAACACCGGCCGCATCGGCTTCGAGCGTGACTGCTGGTTCTTCACGGCCGCCCAGCAGGACCGGCTGTTCAAGCTGCTCCCCGACGTCGACTGGGTCGACTCCTCCTGGCTCGTGGAGCAGGGTCGGGTCGTGAAGTCGGAGCTAGAGATCGAGCGCATCAGGGAGGCAGCCCGCACGACCGAAGCCGGGATGCGCGCCGGCATCGACGCCGTGAGCAGCGATGCCAGCGAGGACGACGTCGCGGCCGAGCTGTTCAGCGCGATGATCCGAGCGGGCAGCGAATGGCCGTCGATCGTCCCGTTCGTCTCCTCGGGGGAGCGCGGAGCGATCGGCCATGCGACCTGGCGCCACCGTCAGTTGCGCTCCGGCGACTCGGTGTTCCTGGAGGCGGCTGGCTGTCGCAGCCGTTACCACGCCCCCATGATGCGAACGGTGCTGATAGGCGAGCCGGAGGACGCCATGCTGCAGGCGTTCGATGCGGTCCAAACGGCGTTCGACGCGGCGATGGATGTCATCAGACCCGGAGTGGTCGCCGGCGACGTGGACGAGGTCGCACGCCAGACCATAGCCCAGTTCGGCTTTGGCGGAACGCAGGCGTCGCGGGTGGCGTACTCGGTCGGGCTCGCTGTGCCGCCCGACTGGGGCGAGGGCCACATCCTCAGCATGAAGCCCGGCGAAGAGCGGATCCTCAAGGAGAACATGACGTTTCACCTGCTGCCCTGGGTGCAGCTTCCCGGTTTCGGATCGATGGGCTGCACCGAAACCATCAGGGTTACAGCCGACGGCTGTGAGTGCTTGACCCAGTTCCCCCGTGAGCTGTTCATGCGGTGACGGGTCAGTAATCCTCGGCAGATCCGCAGGTTTTCGGCTGCCGGACCAACGAGTCATAATGTAAGCGTCACATGTCTGCAGGAGCGATAGCGTGATACGATGATGACACTATGCCTTCGCCCCATTACCCATCTGCTGCAGTGCAGCGAGCGTTGCAGCAGCTTGGCCGTGACCTGCGGACCGCGAGAATCCGCCGGCACCTGACCATGCAGGTGGTAGCGAATCGCGCCTTCACTTCGCGCCAAACACTGCAGCGGATCGAAAAGGGCGATCCGGGCGTAGGCATGGGCATATACGCAGCCGTCATGCACGCACTCGGGTTGCTGGACCGCCTCGCCATTGTCGCTGACCCAACCCTGGATGAAGTGGGCCTCGCACGCATGGATGACAGCCTGCCGCAGCGGGTCCGGCCCCGTAGCGCGAGGAAGAAGAGCAGCGATGCACGATGAAGTGCTTGTCGACATTGAGCTGAGAGGCGAGAACGCGCACGTGGGAACACTCCACCGGGAACCCCGCCGTGGGTACGAGGCCGTAGGCTTCGAGTACGCTGAGTCCTGGCTGGAAAGGTCAGACAGCTTCTCACTCGAACCAGCCCTGCGCCTGGCGCCGGGAACCTACTCCCCCGCCTCAAACCAAGCACTTTTCGGAGCGCTGGGTGATTCTGCACCTGACACGTGGGGACGCCAACTGATGAGGCGCGCCGAGCGGCTGGCAGCCCGCGATCAGGGCCGCAGAGTACGCACTCTGTTCGAACTCGACTACCTGCTTGGCGTGGCCGACGTTGCCCGCACTGGAGCACTCCGGTTCAGGCGCTCCGCTTCCGGCGAGTACCTGGCAGCGACGGCACACGGCGTTCCCAGCGTCATCCACCTGAGGGAACTGTATGAAGCTACCGACAGGGTGGTTCGGGATGAAGCGTCCGCCGAAGACCTCAGGCTCATCCTCGCTCCAGGGTCATCGCTTGGTGGAGCTCGTCCCAAAGCATCCATCACCAGCGCAGACGGAACCTTGGCAATCGCGAAGTTCCCGAAAGACACTGATGAGTACAGCCTCGAACGCTGGGAGATGATTGCCCTGACACTGGCCAAGAACGCTGGCATTAACGCCGCCGCAGCCAAGCTGGTGAGTGTAGCTGGACGGCCAGTAATCACAATCCAGCGTTTCGACCGCATCCGGGATCATCGGATCCCGTTCCTGTCCGCCATGTCAATGTTGGAGCAGCGTGACGGGGCGACTTCGAGTTACCCGGAAATCGTGGATGCGCTCGCACGGCACGGCTCCAGCGGCGGTGCTGATGCCAGGGAACTGTACAGGCGGATGGCGTTCAACGTACTGATTTCAAACGTGGATGACCACCTCCGTAATCACGCATTCCTGTGGTCGGGCGCAGATGGCTGGCAACTTTCCCCTGCATATGACTTGAACCCGACCCCGGTAGATGTGCGGGAACGCCGGCTTACGACGAACATCACCCTGGATGACAGCACATGTGATCTGGATCTCGTCCTGGAGGCAGCCGAGTACTTCGGTCTCGGTGCAGGCGACGCCAAGAGCATCCTGCGTGAGATTGCTTCCGCCGTGCGGGACTGGAGAAGCGTCGCAAACGAATACAATGCCACCCGGAGTGAGGCAGAACGCATGTCCAGCGCCTTCGAACATGATGATCTCAGGCGAGCGCTTACGCTGTCCGGCGCTTAGGTCCAGGCCTTGGCGAGCCGCTCCGATGCTCAGGCAGCGAGCAGGTGACGCCTGAAGTTGAGCTGTCTCTGCCAGTCGGGCGTGCTCTTGAGTCCGTACGGCAGATGCAGACTGGCTACATCAGCCAGTACCGGTTCGGTTCTTGCCAACAGGCTGTCGAGTGCGCGTTCCGCGGCTCTCTCCCGGATTCCGACGTCCACTGCGAACTGCAGCAGCCGGTGCCTGAAGCGCGCCAACTCACACCGCCCCCGGGGAACGATTCGCATCAATTGATCAACGTGAAGGCCGCTGCCCCATATCAGTCGGCGTCTTCCTGAATCAGGCTTTCAAAGTCACGTCCGCCATCATAAATTCCGTGTACCTCCACAGACGCCACGAACTGCTCAGCAGCATCAGGAGCACCGGCATCGGCCAGCCAGTCATGAAGAGGGCGGAGCTGACGGCTCGCCCCTGGTGAGTACGTGACCTGATGGGTCACGAGTCGCTGGCAAGCAAGGTGACTGAACTCGTGGGCCGCTATCACGATGAGGCGCCCGGTGGCCGGCGGCACCGGTTGGTCGTCGCCTCGTATCGTGTACCCGATACGTCGGGTAACTGACAAGGAGACCACATGCCTCTCAAGAGAGATGACAACGGGAATCGCTGGGTGGAGATGGAGCTGGTCGTACCGGGCACGCCGGAACAGGTGTGGCGTGCCCTGGCTACCGGCCAGGGCAACACGGCCTGGTTCGCCCGGACGAGCATCGAGGAGCGGGTCGGCGGCACCCTCCACTTCGACTTCGGTCCGAACGGTGAGTCAAAGGGAGAAGTCACGGTCTGGCAGCCGCCTGAGCGGCTCGAGTACGTTGAGCGTGGTTGGGCGGAGAATGCGCCCGCTGTGGTCACGGAAGTCACCGTGACTGCCCGCACGGGTGACCGCTGCCTGGTGCGCATGGTCCATTCGCTGTTCACCAGCACGGACGCATGGGACGACCAGCTTGAAGACTTCGAGGGCGGCTGGCCCGGCTTCTTCGAGGTCCTGAAGTTGTACCTGGCGCACTTCGCCGACATGGACGCCGCGTCGTTCCTGGCAAAGGCGAGCACGAAAGTCTCGCACCTCGAGACATGGAAGCGTCTCGTTCACTTGCTGGGACTGGCCGGAGTGGATGCCGGAGACAGGGTCACGGTCACGGGTGCCGAGGAACTGTCGGGTACCGTGGAACTGGTGCGGCAGAGCGATGACGAGCGTTACATTGTGCTGCGGCTGGACGAAGCAGCCGCGGGCATCGCGTTGATCGGCACCTACGGTTCCGCAGAGGCTGGCAGCGCCAGCCTTGCGCTGTACCTTTACGGTGAACAGGCGGAGGCGCGGGCGAACAGGGGCGGGTCACGTTGGCAGGACTGGCTCGACATGAAGTTTCCGGAAGCCACCTGAGCCGTCATGGTTTGAGCATCCGGAAGTCAACGACCTGGTAGCCGTGACGCTCATACATGCGCACGGCCTGGG
>ERZ869909.231-NODE-231-length-82198-cov-9.887300_pt1 | contig 82198 bp, 77 predicted proteins | sample MGYA00520892_ERZ869909 | MGnify/ENA primary metagenome ERZ869909 (study PRJEB32215, sample SAMEA104723947) | bioreactor metagenome | biome: bioreactor; feature: anaerobic bioreactor; material: water | place: China | collected 2015-03-12 ...
CTTGATGAGCCATGGAAACCTCCAAACGGCATAGACCGCCCGAGCCATTGAGCTCAGGCGGTCAGAGAAAGTGAGAAGGGGAAAAGGGCGTGCGCTCAGAAGTGCGCGTGACAGTCCTGGCAGTGGTGCTGGTACAGCAGTTGCTCATCCACCAACTTACCTAGGCGCAGCCCGGCAATACAGCCAGCCAGGGCACCGGTAATGGCGCCAAGCACAGCACCGGCACCAACACCGGCAGGGCCAGCGATAACGCCAACCTGCATGCCGATACGGGTGCCCGCTAAGGCGCCGGTGGCTGTGGTCGTCGCCGCACCACTCATGGCGCCAGCGACGGTACCCACGACGCCACCAATGCGCTTACCGTAATTGCAGAACACCACGCGCTGCGAACGGCAGCGCGGACAGGATCGAGACATAGTGAAAACCCTCATGAGACAGGCCAGTTGAGCGGACTGGCTGGGGTAGGCTCATGGGGGTTATGTAGGATTGAAAAAAGTTTGAATGGAAATATGATGGTTGAGTATGTGTGGTAGTTTCAGAGGGCTGCTTTTGGGCAGAAGCGGTCTGTCGGGATCTTCAATGCCGTGGCCTGCCTCTGATTATTCTTCTAGCTAAGCCCAGCTCTGGGGTCAACCGGCGCTCACGAAAGCGGCCAATGCTTACGACATCCTCACGCTGCATACTCAGAACGATGTGGCTTCCAGCAGAGCCTCAATTCTGGTTGAACAGCTGTCCGCGATCAGTAGAACGCTACAAAGCAGGCTGCCTTGTGGTGCTGAGCTAGCCAGGTGATTTCCACGTACCAATCAGGCATCATGGCTAATAGCCGCGACGTTTAGTTAGACGAAGACTAACTCCTGAGATGTGCGGTAGAATGTTATTCTGATAATATAACCGACCAAAACGTGCCTTATCCGCTCAAATATTAACTTGGATAACGCAAGGGTCTATAGCGATATCGCCTTAGTTGGCGACCATCAGGAGATAAGCATGGCAAGGGCCGACTTACTTGTTAGCCTAGTGCAGTCAGGAATGAAGGGCGATAAGGTGAAATTCAGAAAAATTACTGAAGCCATTATCGTCGAGGAAAGATCTAAGCAGCATAAAGTTTTAGCGGATAGACTGGAGTCAGCTCTTTCAAGGGCTTTCGAGCCTCCCGCGCAAACCTTCAATGCTGCAAGTTTCGTCCCTTCTGCTCCGACAGCTCGCGAACTCATAACAGAAATAGAGTCGCCAAAAAAAAGAATTCAAGATTTAATCTTGCCGGGTCAGATCCAGGAAGTAATTAACGAGGTAATTCAAGAGCATCACCGTGTAGAGCTATTAAGATCCTATAATCTAGAGCCAAGAAATAGGGTGCTTTTGATCGGCCCTCCGGGAAATGGTAAAACATCGCTAGCTGAAGGTATTGCAGAGGCGCTAATGGTGCCCCTTCTCGTTGTAAGGTATGAGAGTATCGTTGGTACATACCTTGGGGAAACAGCTGTTCGGTTAAAAAAGCTATTTGAATACGCATCATCGAGAAGATGTGTTCTCTTTTTTGATGAGTTTGAGACGCTAGGAAAAGAACGAGGTGATACTCACGAAACGGGGGAAATAAAGAGGGTTGTTAGCTCTCTGCTTCTTCAGATAGACAGCCTGCCTAGTCACGTCGTTGTAATAGGCGCAACGAATCACGCAGAACTTTTAGATAGGGCGGTTTGGAGAAGATTTCAAATAAGGATTGAAGTGCCGCAACCAACTAGGGATCGTTTGGCGGAATGGTTTGGTCGCTTCCGGCAGAAACATAATTTAGATTTTGGTTATACGTCATCGGCTCTGGCAAAGCGTTTGTATGGTTGTAATTTTTCGGAGGCTGAAGAGTTTTGCCTCAATGTACTAAGGCGGTACGTACTAGAACTTCCCAATCCAGATGTAAAACCACTCGTAACAAAAGAGTTACAGCTTTGGTCCACTCAGACAGCAAAAACTAAGCATCAGGACGAACAGGAGTAAAGGATGACTGACCGCCCACTACTGTGGTTTCCCCAGCCACAACCAGCTTCGCGTTCAAAGCTAAATTCTGCTCCCGGGAGAGTGAGCACGCCCTCGCATGAGCGACAAGGGGCAAGGGTTTCCATAAAATTGAGCCAGTTGCAAGAGGCTTTTGAGGCTCGGAGGGCGGAGCTGGTTACGGCTGCTGCTGGGGTTGATCCCGAGCAGGTTTTGGTTATCGAAACGGTGGGTGCTGTAGAGGACTTTGCTAAGGCGGTTAAGAAGATCGAAGGTCTGGAGTGGCTAGGTGAGATCGAGGTTGATGAACTGCCCCCGGATGAAGACTTTCATGACCTAAAAGACCCAGAAAAGCCTCTGAAAGGCAGGCTTTATCTAGTTTTAACGAATCAGCAGGCACTAACCGAGCTTTTGTCACTTTGGCGTCGTTACAAAGATCAAGATGACCCGAAACTGAAGTTTGATACTGGTCTCACAAAGTTTAGAGATGTCTTTTGTCATCTTTTGGATATTAGACGATGGGGGCCAGCAGACAGACTTTTGGAGACAGGGGTGCTTGACGTCTGGCAGGAAGAGCTAAATGATCCTGACCTGCAACGTCGTCCAGTCCGGTTTGAGGCTGAGCTTTGGTATCGTGACTCAATTGATAAAAGAACCGAGAGTGAAAGTGTAGTTCGAGACTTGGTTAATTCTCTAGAAGGTCAGGTGGTATCTAGTGGGGTGATTCCTGGTATTCGCTATCACGCCGTTTTGGCTGAGCTTCCGGCAAATCGCATACAAGAAATAATAGATGCTCCGGAAACGGAGCTTGTTAAGTGCGACAATATTATGTTTTTCCGCCCGGTAGGGCAGATGACTTCGGGTGAGACTCCATTAGATGACTATGTTGAGGCTCTTCCTCCGAGAAATGAAGAATTTCCAGGCGGTGCTCCGGTGCTTGCCATACTCGATGGTATGCCATATGTAAGTCATCAGCATTTGGATGGCAGGATAGTACTTGAAGATCCTGACGGTTGGGCAGAGGATTATCCTGCGTCGGAACGAGTGCATGGAACTACGATGGCGTCTCTAGCAATTCATGGAGACCTAGGCGAAAACTCTGCCGCGCTTTCTCGCCCAGTTTATATGCGGCCGATCATGCGTCCGGACGCTAGAGATTTTCGTCGCCCTAGACGCGAAGTCATCCCAACAGACTTGCTCCCAGTCGATCTAGTACACCGCTCAGTTAGGCGAATGCTGGAGGGTGAGGGTGAGCAACCTGCAACAGCTCCGTCGGTTAAGATAATTAATCTATCAATTGGCGACTATAGTCGGGCTTTCATGCAAAGCATGAGTCCTCTTGCGCGCCTTTTGGACTGGCTAAGTTCTAAGTATGGTGTTCTCTTCATAGTAAGCGCGGGTAACCAGCTTGAAGCTGTCCCGTTAGAGATGACTTTAAATGAGCTTGAGCAGCTATCGCAAGGTGATCTTGAGAGAACGGCAATTACGGCTCTATTAATGAATGCTCGGTCGCGCTCGATACTGTCTCCAGCCGAAAGCATAAACGGCATTACTGTTGGTTCAGTTCATTTCGATGCTTGTGTAAATACGGGGTTGGCTAATCGTTTCGATCCATATTCAAGCGCTCTCCCTAGTCCCGTATCCTCCTTTGGGAGTGGATATAGAAGGTCAATAAAGCCAGATATCGTCTTTCCTGGGGGGAGGCTGTGGTATCAAAAGCCATACGTCGGGCGGGAGGCGGTTAGTTTGTCCGTCAACGGGTCGATGGCGCCTCCAGGGAATAAAGTGGCCATACCTGGGCAGACCGGATCTAGAGATTCAACAGGTTATACACGAGGAACAAGTAACGCTACGGCGCTCATTAGTCGGGCGGCTGTGCACTGCTATGAGATACTTTCAGGTGTGATTGATGAGGCCGCAACTGCTGGCTACGATGATTCATATACAGCGCCGCTAATCAAGGCAATGCTTGCTCATGGGTGCAGTTGGGGAGATATCGGGCGCCGTCTGGTCGACATAATTGGCGAGCAGCAGAACATAAAAAATCCTATAAGTTTTGCTAGTCGGTGGATTGGATACGGTTTGCCTGATATAGATCGAGTCTTGGAGTGTACTGAGCAGCGGGCGACAATCTTAGGTTTCGGCGAGCTGTCTGATGCACAAGCTCATCTCTTCAGCATGCCCTTGCCGCCATCGTTGAGCTCTGTTCAGGAGTGGCGTCGGCTGACGGTAACTCTTGCCTGGCTTTCGCCTATTCAGCCGAACAACCAGAAATATAGATGCGCAAGTATGTGGTTCGAGGCGAACAACCCTGTTGCAAATCAGAGACGTGAAGCTGCAAGCGGCAATGCTGGTTGGCAGGCAGTAAGGAGAGGAACGCTTCAGCATGAAATATTTGAGGGCGATTGGGCTCAGCCATTCGTTGATGGGGATAGCCTAGTTCTAAAAATAAACTGTCGAAAGGAAGCTGCGGCAATAGATCACCCTGTTCCCTATGGATTAGTAGTGTCTTTCGAGGTCCGTGAGGGGGTTCAGCTGCCGATTTACCAAGAGATCAGGGAGAAAATTCGCATTCAGCCAGCCGTGTCGGTCAGGCAGGGGCCAATTATTTAAACATCCTGAGGAGTGTGCTGCCTTTCGCTGCAGGTGGGTGAGGGAGGTGGCCGCCGATTCTAAATTGCGGTTTCCAGGCGTCCTTGCCGGCGCGGCATCCATGTATCACCAGCTCACTTATGGCGCTCGGTAGCGTAGTGCCTAGTTTGGTGGGGCAGGATTACCTTGGTGTTTAGGCTGTCGGTCTCGTCTAGGCCAGAGGCGTGTGAGCGGACAGGGCGCAGATTTATTAACTGCCCCCTAGCAACGTCCGCTCCTGGCCCAGACCGTGTAAAAACGTTGGCATCGTCCTTGCTGTGATTTGATGGATTCAAAATCAGCGGGGGACGCCAATGAAGCGCTTTATCCAGGGAGAGCACCGAGGGCAAAGCACACTGCTTCCCGAGAGCTTGGATGACTACGTGGCGGACACCAACCCGGTGCGGGTGGTCGATGTTTTCGTCGATGAACTCGACCTTGGCCTACTGGGTTTCGAGGGTGTCGTCCCGGCGGAAACCGGCAGACCCGCCTACCATCCTGCTGACCTGCTGAAGATCTACATCTACGGTTACCTCAACCGTATCCAGTCCAGTCGACGTCTCGAACGCGAGAGTCAGCGCAACGTTGAGTTGATGTGGCTGACCGGACGTTTGATGCCGGACTTCAAGACCATCGCCAACTTCCGCAAGGATAACGGCAAGGCAATCCGCGGCGTCTGTCGGCAGTTCGTGGTGCTGTGCCAGCAACTTGGCCTGTTCTCTGAAGCGCTGGTAGCCATTGATGGCAGCAAGTTCAAGGCGGTCAACAACCGTGACCGCAATTTCACCAGCGCCAAGCTTCAGCGGCGAATGGAGGAGATCGAGTCCAGCATCAACCGTTACCTGACCGCACTGGATACCGCTGATCGCCAGGAACCGGCCGTGGCGCAGGTCAAAGCCGAACGCCTCCACGACAAGATTGCGACCTTGAAAACTAAGCTGCGGGAGCTCAAGGAAATCGAGGTACAGCTCAACGAAACACCGGATAAACAGATCTCCCTGACCGATCCCGATGCCCGCTCAATGAAGACCCGGGGCAGCGGAATAGTCGGCTACAACGTGCAGGCGGCGGTCGACGCGAAGCACCACCTGATCGTGACCCACGAGGTCACGAACGACGGGGTCGATCGAGACCAACTGAGCTCCATGGCCAAGCAAGCGCGAGAGGCCATGGGTGTCGAGGAACTCTCGGCGGTCGCAGACAGAGGGTATTTCAAAGGCGAAGAAATCCTGGCGTGCCATGAGGCTGGAATCACCGTTTTCGTGCCCAAGACGCTGACCTCGGGAGCGACAGCGGCTGGTCGCTTCGGCAAAGGTGATTTCATCTATGACGCAGCCAAGAACGAGTATCGATGCCCGGCTGGGCAAAGCCTGATCTGGCGGTTCTCAAGCGTCGAAAAAGGGCTGAAACTGCACCGCTACTGGAGTTCGCATTGCCAGGGTTGTGCGTTGAAAGAGCACTGTACGCCTAGCTCAGAGCGCCGAGTGAGCCGATGGGAGCATGAGGCAGTGCTCGAAGCGATGCAGAGTCGCCTGGATCAAGCGCCTGAAATGATGCGAATCCGCCGTCAGACGGTCGAGCACCCGTTCGGCACGCTGAAGAGCTGGATGGGCGCCACCCACTTCCTCACCAAGACTCTCGACCGAGTGAGTACCGAGATGAGCCTGCATGTGCTCGCCTACAATCTCAAACGCGTGTTGAACGTGTTGGGCAGCGGTGCCCTGATGGCAGCGATGAAGGCCTGAGGCCTGTTCTACGACTCGTACCGCCCTCCAGCAGGCGTACTGAAGCCGAAAGTGCCATAGCAACCAGAATTATCGATTGCGCCTGATTGGGCCTCCGACGGCCTCCTAGACGCTGAGAAAATCCCCGGAAGTTGATGGCCATCGTTTGCTGCGTTTTTACACGGTCTGGGCCGAAAGCAGCCATTTCTTTAGCAAATTGACACAACCTTCCGCGAATCTCCCTGATTGACAGCTGCGACAGACAGGCTTCCTGTCGCAGCTTGCTCAATATGCCGGCTCCACCACTCCATCATCGGCCTGCGCCGCTCAATGTAGTCAGCACGGTTATAAGCGCTTCTGACCTCGTTCTTGTCCACGTGCGCTAGGGCGACCTCAATCAGTTCAGGATCAAACCCTTACTCATTTAGGACGGTACTGGCGATAGAGTGCATGCCGTGACTGACTAGAGATGGTTGGGGTTAGTGCTGTTTGTTAGGCTGGTCGGCTTCGGAAGCTTTCCATGAGTCAAGCATATCTGCCCACTGCTGCATCATTTCTGCTCGATCGGCTAGATACTCGGCATGGTTGTAGGTGCGGCGAACTGCGTTCTGCTCGGTGTGCGCTAGTTGTCGTTCGATCCAGTCTGCTGAAAAACCTAGTTCGTTCAGTCGGGTGCTTCCAGTCGTTCGAGTGGCGTGAGGGCTGTATTTGCCTCCCCAGCCGAGTACGTTGAGCATCTGGCGAAATGATGCGGAAACCATGGGGCGAGTGCGGATATCTCTGTGGGGGAAAAGATGCGCATATTTCCCTGTGATTGGTTGCAGTACTTTTAGCATTGCTACGGCTTGCCTGGGCAGTGGCACGGTGTGGGGCTTTCGTTTTTTCATACGCTCGGCGGGTATGCACCACAGGGCTCTTTCTAGGTCGAATTCGGACCACTCGGCTTCCACCGCTTCGTTTGGACGGCACAGGGTCATCCACATAAGCATGAAGGCGCAGAGGGTTTCGTGCCGCCCGCCGTGGGAATCGACATCTCGTAGGAGCTGGCCAATTTCCTCTGCAGACAATGGTCGCTTATGCTGCGTCTTATTTGCGGGCACTGCTTTGCGGACGGGGTAGACAGGGTCAGAGTCGGCTCGAAGGGTGGCGATGGCGAGTTCGAAAACGCCAGACATGCTACGTTTTGCCTCGGCGGCAACGGATGGTCCATTGTCTTGTGCCGCGGCTTTGAGCACTTCAAGAATCTGCGCGGGTTTGATTTCCTTGATTGGCAGTTCGCCAATTCTGGGAAACACGACTCGTTCAAGCATTTTGAGTCGTTTGAACTTGGTTATTTCCTCCCAATCTTTCAGTGACAGCCATTCGTGTGTAACGGCTTTGAAGGTGATGGCTCGCTCGTGGTCACGTTTGATTCGTTCTTGCTGCCTGTAGTGAGCCGGGTTGATGCCTTGAACCACTAGCGAGCGGGCTTTCACGCGCTCTTCACGCGCTTCTAAAAGGGTAAAGCGTCGCCCTTTGCGGCGTTCCTCCGCTTGCTCGGGTGACTCGCCCTTAGGGGGCGTCACATAGTCGCCAATGGCGAACAGACTCTCCTTTCTGATGCCTTCCGAGCTCAGCTCGAAACGGTAGCGCCAGGCTTTAACTCCGTTTGGTTTGACTTCGAGGTAGAGGCCATTCCCGTCAGTAAGTTTGTAGGGCTTTTCCTTGGGTTTCGCAGTGCGGCATTCGGTGTCAGTTAGCGCCATGGCTGATCCTTTTTTCATACCCGGTAAGATGTGGGGGCTTCTGCCATCGTACCCGGAATCGTACCCGGTTATGATGTGGATCGTATAGTGTTTTGATGGACGCTATTGGAAAAGAAAAGCCCCTTTAATCGTGGTTATTAAAGGGGCTTTTTGTCTATCGATATCCGGGAAAATCTAAATTCGGGATCAGACGTTGAAGCGAAAATGCATCACGTCGCCATCCTTGACGATGTAGTCCTTGCCTTCCAGGCGCCATTTGCCGGCTTCCTTGGCGCCGGCTTCGCCGTTGTACTGGATGAAGTCGTCGTAGCTGACCACTTCGGCGCGGATGAAGCCCTTTTCGAAGTCGGTATGGATTACGCCGGCTGCCTGCGGGGCGGTGGCGCCGATCTTGACGGTCCAGGCGCGGACTTCCTTAACCCCAGCGGTGAAGTAGGTCTGCAGGCCGAGCAGTTCGTAGCCGGCGCGGATTACCCGGTTCAGGCCCGGCTCGTCCATGCCCATGGTTTCGAGGAACATCTGCTTTTCCTCGTCGTCATCGAGCTCGGCGATTTCCGCTTCGATCTTGTTGCACACTGGTACCACCACGGCGCCCTCTTCGGTGGCAATGGCCTTGACCACATCAAGGTGCGGGTTGTTCTCGAAGCCGTCCTCGGCGACGTTGGCGATGTACATCACCGGCTTGCTGGTCAGCAGGTGAAAACCCTTGGCCAGGGTGCGCTCTTCCGGGCTGAGATTCTTCAGCAGTGAGCGGGCCGGCTTGCCTTCGGTGAAGTGAGGGATCAGTTGCTCCAGCAGGGCTTTCTGGGCCAGCGCTTCCTTGTCGCCACCCTTGGCGTTGCGGCTGACGCGCTGCAACTGCTTTTCGCAGCTGTCGAGGTCGGCAAAGATCAGTTCCAGATCAATGATTTCGATGTCGCGCTTGGGGTCGACGCTGTTGGAGACGTGGATTACGTTGTCGTCTTCGAAGCAGCGGACCACGTGGGCAATGGCGTCTGTCTCGCGAATGTTGGCCAGGAACTTGTTGCCCAGACCTTCGCCCTTGGAGGCGCCCGCGACCAGACCGGCGATGTCGACGAATTCCATGCTGGTGGGAATGACCTTCTCCGGCTTGACGATGCTTGCCAGTGCGCTCAGGCGTGGGTCGGGCATGGGCACGATGCCGCTGTTCGGCTCAATGGTGCAGAACGGGAAGTTCTCGGCACCGATGCCGGCTTTGGTCAGGGCGTTGAACAGGGTCGATTTGCCCACATTGGGCAGGCCGACGATACCGCAATTGAATCCCATAATCGTGTCCTCTGCCGTGTCCGGCGGGTAAAGGTTCAGGCTTTGAAACTGTGCAGGCGTTGCATGACCCGGGTCCAGTCGCCGTCGATCATGCCAGGCAATTCGGCGATGGCCGCATCGATGCAGTCATCCAGGGCCTGCTGTTCGTCTTTGGGGGCGCGGCCCAGTACGTAACCGGTGACCTGTGAGCTGTGACCGGGATGACCGATGCCCAGGCGCAGGCGATGAAAAGCGTTGTTGTTGCCCAGCTTGGCGATGATGTCGCGCAAGCCGTTATGACCGCCATGGCCGCCCCCTTTCTTGCATTTGACCACCCCCGGCGGCAGGTCCAGTTCGTCATGGGCGACCAGAATCTGTTCGGGTTCGATACGGTAGAAGCTCGCCAGTGCGGCCACGGCCTGGCCACTGCGGTTCATGTAGGTGGTGGGGATCAGCAGGCGGATATCCTGACCCTTGAGGGTCAGGCGGCCGGTGAGGCCGAAAAACTTGCTTTCGGCGCGTAGCGACGCATTGTGCTGCGCGGCCAGGCGCTCAACAAAAAGGGCGCCGGCATTGTGACGGGTCAGTGCGTATTCAGTGCCGGGATTGCCCAGCCCCACCAACATCCTGATTCCCTGCGTCACAACCGGCGCCCCTCTTGGGTCAGCGGATCAATTACTCAGCCGACTCTTCGCCTTCAGCAGCTGCGTCGCCAGAAGCTACGCGGGCAGCGTGGACGTTGGCAACCGGCAGATCGTGATCGGCACCCTGGGTCAGGGCAACGGCGGTCACGCCTTTTGGCAGCTTGAGGTCGGACAGGTGAACGATCTGACCCAGTTCAACCTTGGCCATATCGACCTCAATGAACTCCGGCAGGTCTTTGGGCAGGCAGGATACTTCCACTTCGGTCATGGTGTGGGAGATCACGCCGCCGCTTTTCTTGACGCCAACGCAAGCATCTTCATTGATGAAGTGCAGGGGTACCAGAACGGTAACCTTGTGACCGGCAACGACGCGCAGGAAGTCGGCGTGCATGACGTGCGACTTGGCCGGGTGACGTTGCAGGGCCTTGAGCAGAACTTCCTGGCTCTTGCCATCAACCGACAGGCTGATAACGTGGGAGTAGAACGCCTCGTTTTCCAGGGCCTTCTTCAGTTCACGGGCTTCCAGAGCGATGCTCTGCGGCTCTTGCTCGCCACCGTAAACGATGGCTGGTACCAGATCGGCGTTACGACGCAGGCGGCGGCTCGCACCTTTCCCCAGGTCATTACGCGCTTTCGCATTCAGAGTGAAGTCGACCATTGTAGTCTCCTTGCTAAAACATCCGGGCGTTTGCGACCAACGCGGCGGATGATTGATGAAAAACCCGGACACCTGTCCGGGCTGTTTACCCAGTGCCTGCTCCTTAGCGGAACATGGCGCTGATGGATTCTTCGTTGCTGATCCGGCGCATGGCTTCGGCGACGATCGGCGCCATGTCCAGTTGGCGGATGCGTTCGCAATGCGTTGCGGCCGCCGACAGCGGAATAGTGTTGGTGACGATCAGTTCGTCGAGTGCCGAGCCGCTGATGTTCTCGATGGCCTTGCCCGACAGGATCGGGTGGGTGCAATAGGCGAAAACCTTGGAGGCGCCGTGCTCTTTCAGGGCCTTGGCGGCATGGCACAGAGTGCCGGCGGTATCGACCATGTCATCGACCAGAATACAGGTGCGACCTTCAACGTCGCCGATGATGTGCATCACTTCCGACTGGTTGGCCTTGGGCCGACGCTTGTCGATGATTGCCAGGTCGACGCCCAGTTGCTTGGCCACGGCGCGGGCGCGGACTACACCACCGATATCCGGGGATACGATCATCAGGTTTTCATGGCGCTGGCTGATGATGTCATCGACCAGAACAGGCGAGCCGTAGATGTTGTCGACGGGGATATCGAAGAAGCCCTGAATCTGGTCGGCATGCAGGTCGACGGTCAGCAGGCGGTCAACGCCGACGACGTCGAGCATGTCAGCCACGACCTTGGCGCTGATCGGTACACGGGCCGAGCGTGGGCGACGATCCTGACGGGCGTAGCCGAAGTAGGGGACCACTGCGGTGATGCGGCTGGCGGAGGAACGACGCAGGGCGTCGGCCATGACCACCAGCTCCATCAGGTTGTCGTTGGTTGGAGCGCAGGTGGACTGGATGATGAAGACGTCCTTGCCGCGCACGTTTTCGTTCAGTTCGATGGCGACTTCGCCATCACTGAAGCGACCAACCGAGGCATCACCGAGGGGAATGTGCAGTTGACGCACGACGCGTCGTGCCAGATCGGGGTTGGCGTTCCCCGTAAAAACCATCATCTTGGACACGCTGCAATACCTTTAACTTGGGTAGTGGTCGAGGCGATTGGAGAGCGAGGTTCGACGGAAACGGCAAAGCCATCCGGCCGAATACTTCGGTCTCACGATGTCTTGATTGCTGCCGGAGAGAAAATGGCAGGGGCGGCTGGATTCGAACCAACGCATGGCGGGATCAAAACCCGCTGCCTTACCGCTTGGCTACGCCCCTGTAACTGTCCGGATGCTCGGTTGCATCCTTAATACGCTGCTTTGTTGAGCTGGGCATGCAACGGTGAAACGTTACAACCCTGTGCAACAAAGGTTTGCAGTGTGGCTGGCAACCGGGCGCGAACTTTATCAGCTTCGCGTTCGTTTGGGAAGGCCCCAAACAAGCAACTGCCAGTCCCGGTCATCTTAGCCTCACAATATTTGTTTAGCAAGATCAACGTGTTACGAATTTCTGGGTAACGCGCTGCAACAACCGGCAAGCAGTCATTCCGACCACCGTGCTCACGGAAGGCCGCTAATGTAATGGCCGGAGAATCGCGCGTCAACCTCTGGTCGGAAAAAATTTCCGCAGTGCTGACCTGGCAGGGCGGCACCACCACCAAATACCAGGGCTCATCCAGAGTCACTGGCGTCAGTTGTTCGCCGACCCCTTCGGCCCAGGCGGCGTGGCCGCGGACAAAGACCGGCACATCCGCGCCCAGGCTCAGGCCCAGTTCTGCCAGTTGTTCAAGGCTCAGGCCGGTACGCCAGAGATGATTGAGACCAACCAGGGTAGTGGCGGCATCCGAGCTGCCGCCACCAATACCGCCGCCCATGGGCAAGCGTTTGTCCAGTTGAATGTCGGCTCCCTGTGAGGTGCCGCTGGCCTGTTGCAGCAGGCGGGCGGCACGAACGACCAGATTCGCCTCGACCGGCACGCCGGGCAGTTCGGGTTGCAGGGTGATCTGGCCGTCAGGGCGAGCATTGAAGTGCAGGGTGTCGCCATGATCGAGAAACTGGAACAGCGTCTGCAGCGTGTGGTAACCGTCGGCACGGCGTCCGGTGATATGCAGAAACAGGTTCAGCTTGGCCGGGGCGGGCAGGCTCAGAGTGGGAGCAGACATGGTTCAGCGCGGATCCCACTGGGTGACTACCAGGGTCAGCAAGACATCGTGTCCGGACAGTTGCAGGCGTTGCGGCAGTTGCCGCTCGCCTACTTGTTGGTAGCGACTGTATTCGATGGTCCAGCCGGACTGGCTGAGTCGGGCCAGGCGGCTTTCGGTGTCCAGTTGCAGGCGGCTGGGGCTGTCGGGAGCGGGCAGACCGCGGACCCACCAAAGCAAGTGATCGACTGGCAGACGCCAGCCGATTTCCTGCTCCAGCAGGTCTTCGGCTGAGGCGGCACGCAGGGTTTGCTGGCCAGCGATATCCAGCACGATACCTTCGCGGTCACCCTGGATGCGGGTGGCGCCACGGCCCAGTGGGCCGGACAGGCGAATGTCGTAGTAGTCCTGCTGCTGCAGCCAGAACAGGGTGCCGCTGCCGGACTCCTGTGGTGCGCGCACGCCGATCTTGCCTTGCAGAGTCCAGGCGGTCAGAGGTTCGACGCTGTTGCGGTGCTGTTGCCAGGCGCGACTGTCGCCGCCCAGTTCCAGGGTCTCACGTTGATGAAAGCTGCTACAGGCGGCCAGGGCCAGGCTCAGGCCAACTACGGTGCAAAGGCGAATAATGGACATGAATCAGCGTTGTTCCAGGCGTTGACGGGTTTCCCGCACCAGCGGACTATCCGGGTCTTTCTTCAGGGCTTCGTCCCAGATCTTGCGTGCTTCGCGCTGGCGGCCCTGGACCCAGAGGACCTCGCCCAGATGTGCGGCAACTTCCTGGTCGGGGAAGGCGGCATAGGCGCGGCGCAGTAGCTCTTCAGCCAGCTCCAGATTACCGAGTCGGAAGTGAACCCAGCCGAGGCTGTCGATAATAGCGGGGTCGTTGGGGTTCAGAGCCATGGCCCGCTCGATCAGCTCCAGGGCCTCTTCCAGCCGTTCGTTACGGTCGGCCAGCGTGTAACCCAGGGCATTGAGGGCCATGGCATTGTCCGGCTCGCGTTCGAGGATGCTGCGCAGGTCGGCTTCCAGGGTGTCTGGCTGGCCCAGTCGCTCGGCCAGCAGGGCGCGGGTATAGAGCAGATTGCTGTCCAGTTCGAAGCGCTGCAGAGCCTGGTTGACCCGCTGCATGGCCAGGGTTGGATCGGATTCAACCAGAGTTTCGATCTCGATCAGGTGCAGCTGCAGGGCCGCCCCCGGGTAGGCGGCCCGCTCGCTTTCCAGATAATCGTGCAGCTCATCGGTACGGCCTTGCTGGCTGAGCGCCTGGCTGACACGCAGGCGGGCGCTCAGAAACTCGTTGCCGCTACCGACCGCCTGCCAGGTATCCAGTGCCTGCTGCTGTTGGCCCTGGTCCTCATAGGCCAGGCCCAGATGATAGCGAGCGGTGTTGTTGTCCGGGTCGATGGCCAGGGCCTGTTCCAGTTGCTCAATGGCTGCCTGGCTGTTACCGGCTTCGAGGTTTATCAGCCCCAGAGTCAGCAGCAGGTCAGGGTCGTCAGGGTTGTCCTGTTGCAGCAGGCTGAACTGGCGGGCGGCGGCCTGCAGTTCGCCCTCGGCGACCAGCAGACGGGCGAGTAGCAGGCGCATGCGTTGATCATTCGGGTGTTCGCGCAAACCGCCCTGCAACAGATTGACGGCCTGGGCGCTGTCGCCGCGGGCGGTCAACAGCCGACTCTGCAACAGAATCGCGGCTGGGGCCTTGGCGGCCTGAGGGTGGTTGCGAAACAGGGCCAGGGCCTCGTCGTCACGCTCTTCCTGCTGCAGCAGCAAGGCCTGGGCAAAGACCAGTTGGGCATTGTCCGGGTACTCGCCTAGCAATTGTTGCAAGGTGTTGAGCAGGGCGGCGCGGGTTGGTGGGTCAGTTTGCACGGCGGCCAGGGCGAGGAAATCGAAATGGGTTTCGCCATGCAGTTCCAATACCTGGCGCATCATCGCCATGGCTTGCTGGAGTTCCCCGGCGCGCGCCAGATGCAGTGCGGCAGCGCGCAGCGCCTCGGGATTGTCGGGGGCGATGCTGACCCACAACTCGGCCATCTCCAGCGCTTGATCCTGGGCGCCGAGGAATTCAGCAACCCGCAAAGCGCGTTCGGTTACACCCGCGTCGCGGGTCTGGCGAGCCTGATCCAGATAGTTACCCAGGGCGATATCGAAGCGGTTGCGCTGGCCGGCAATCTCGGCGGTCAGCAAGGCGAACAGGCTGTCCTTGCTGAACTGGCCGTAGACCACGGGGACCTGCGCTTCGCTGCTCAGATCGTAGTCCGGCGCGCTGTGGTCCGGGGTTTCGGCCTGCTGGCCGGTAACCGCGCAGCCGCCTAACCACAGGCTCAGGCCCAGCGCGAGCAGGGTGCGATTGAATGAAGCCTTCATGGAATCTCGAATCGTTTCGGCGTAATGCTCATCATGACACAGGATCTCGTGCAAACCCATAGCGCGCAAGTTGGGGCTGTTGCTGCTTTATCGCGAACCGCTCCTGGTAATTGATCGGCGCTGGCATACATAGGACAATTACACGTTTGAATCTATCCGTCCCAGGATAAACGAGGCAGCATGGGTTTTCTGGCACTAGGCATCAATCACAAGACGGCATCGGTCGACGTGCGCGAGCGGGTCGCCTTTTCGCCTGAACAGTTGGCGGATGCCCTGCAGCGTTTACGTGATGAGACGCGGACCCAGGAGGTGGCGATTCTGTCCACCTGCAACCGGACCGAAATCTACTGTGCCCAGGACCAGCTCAACGATCAGTCGCTGATCGACTGGCTGGCCGGATTTCACGGCCTGTCGGTCGAGGAGTTGCGCCGCTGCAGCTATCTGCACCGCGAGGCTGGTGCCGTTCGGCACATGATGCGGGTGGCGGCCGGGCTGGACTCGATGGTGCTCGGTGAGCCGCAAATCCTTGGGCAGATGAAGGATGCCTGGCAGGCAGCACGTACGGCGGGTACCCTGGGGCCCTATCTGGATCGGCTGTTCCAAAGCACCTTTAATACCGCCAAGCAGGTGCGTACCGACACGGCGATTGGCGAGAACCCGGTGTCGGTGGCCTTTGCCGCCGTTAGCCTGGCTCGGCAGATTTTCTCGGACCTGGAGCGCAGCACCGCATTGCTGATCGGGGCTGGCGAAACCATCGGGCTGGTCGCCCGGCATTTGTTCGAGCAGGGCGTCAAGCGCCTGATCGTGGCCAATCGTACTCTTGAGCGGGCCGAACTGCTGAGTGAGCCGCTGGGCGGGCAGGCGATCATTCTCAATCAGATTCCCGAGGTGCTGGCCCACTGCGATATCGTCATCAGTTCCACCGCCAGCCCCTTGCCGATTCTGGGCAAGGGGGCGGTCGAGCGGGCCCTGAAGCAGCGCAAGCACCGACCAATGTTCATGGTCGATATCGCCGTGCCGCGGGATATCGAACCTGAAGTGGGTAGTCTGGGGGATGTGTATCTGTATACCGTCGACGATTTGCACGAGGTGATCGAAGAAAACCTGCGTTCGCGCCAGGGGGCGGCCGAAGCGGCCGAGCGTCTGATCGAGATCGGCACCGACGAATTCATGCAGCGCCTGCGCGCGTTGGCGGCTGTCGATGTGTTGCGGCGCTACCGCCAGCGCGCTGAGCAGTTCCGGGATCAGGAATTGAGCAAGGCGTTAGGCAAACTGGAACGTGGTGGTGACCCGGCTGCGCTGATGAGCGAAATGGCCCGGGCGCTGACCAACAAGCTCCTGCATGACCCCAGCGTTCAGTTGAAACAGATGAGTGCCGAGGGGCGTGCCGAAGCGCTGGCCCTGGCTCAGGAACTGTTTGCCCTGGATGACACCCACAATGCACAAGGCAGATCATGAAGCCATCTTTGTTGAATCGACTGGACAGCCTGCGTGAACGCTTCGAAGAGCTGTCGGCGCTGCTCAGTGACGCCGAAGTTATCAGCGACCAGAGTCGTTTTCGCGCCTACTCCAAGGAGTACGCCGAGCTGGAGCCGACCATCCAGTGCTACATAGAGTGGCGCAAGGTGCAGGACGACCTGGAAGAGGCGCGCAGTCTGCTCAAGGACAGCGATCCGGATCTGCGGGCCATGGCCGAGGACGATGCCGCCAGTTGCGAACAGCAGTTGGCGACGTTGGATGCCGAGCTCAACCGGCTGCTGCTGCCCAAGGACCCCAATGATGAGCGCAACGTGTTCCTTGAGGTGCGGGCAGGGACCGGTGGTGATGAGGCGGCGCTGTTTGCCGGTGACCTGTTTCGCATGTATTCGCGCTACGCCGAGCGGCAGGGTTGGCGGGTAGAAGTGTTGTCGGAAAACGAAGGTGAGCATGGCGGCTATAAAGAAGTGATCGCCCGGGTCGAGGGGCAGGGCGTCTACGCCAAGCTCAAATTTGAGTCCGGAGCCCATCGGGTGCAGCGGGTACCGGAGACCGAATCGCAAGGGCGTATCCACACTTCGGCCTGTACTGTGGCGATTCTGCCGGAAATGGACGAACAGGCCGCCATCGAGATCAACCCGGCTGACCTGCGCGTCGATACCTACCGGGCTTCCGGTGCCGGTGGTCAGCACGTCAACAAGACCGACTCGGCGATCCGGATTACCCATATTCCGACCGGTATGGTCGTTGAATGCCAGGAAGAACGTTCGCAGCACAAGAACCGGGCCAAGGCGATGAGCCTGCTACAGTCGCGGCTGGTCAGCCAGCAGCGCGAAGCCCAGGAGAAGGAAGTCTCCGATGCCCGGCGGCTGCTGGTTGGCTCCGGCGACCGCTCCGAGCGCATCCGCACCTACAACTTCCCTCAGGGCCGGGTGACCGACCATCGCATCAATTTGACGCTGTACAGCCTCGATGAGGTGATTCAGGGCAGTCTGGATAACGTTATCGAGCCTTTGCTGCGTGAATATCAGGCCGATCAGTTGGCGGCCCTGGACAACGCATGAACAGCGTCGCCGAGCTGCTGGCCCAGGCCGAGCTGCCGGATTCCGACAGCCCTCGGCTGGATGCCGAACTGCTGCTGGCGCATGTGCTGGACAAGCCGCGCAGCTACCTGCGGACCTGGCCGGAGCACGTGCCGAGTACCGAGCAGCTCGAGTGCTTCGCTGAATTGTTGGCCCGTCGCCGTGCCGGTGAGCCGGTAGCCTATCTGCTTGGTCAGCGAGGCTTCTGGAATCTGGATCTGAAAGTCGCCTCAAGCACCCTGATTCCACGTCCGGACACCGAACTGCTGGTCGAACTGGCTTTGCGTCTGGGGCCGGCAGAGGACGCCAGGGTACTGGACCTGGGGACCGGTACTGGTGCGATTGCCCTGGCGCTGGCCAGTGAGCGTAGGCAATGGCAGGTATTTGGCTGTGACCGGGTGGCCGAGGCGGTGGCCTTGGCTGAGGAAAATCGTCAGCGCCTGGGGATTGGCAACGCCAACTTCGTTCAGAGCGACTGGTTTGCCCAACTACCGCTTGGCCGCTTCGACCTGATCGTGTCCAATCCGCCTTATATTGCCGCCGATGACCCACATCTGCAGCAGGGGGATGTGCGCTATGAGCCGCATAGTGCACTGGTCAGTGGCAGTGACGGGCTGGATGATATTCGTCGGATCGTCAGTCAGGCTCGGCGCCACCTGACGCCTGGTGGCTGGCTGCTGCTCGAACATGGCTGGCAACAGGCGGCGGCAGTGCGCGAGTTGTTGGTGGCTGCCGGGTTTGTTGAAGTCGATTCCTGGCACGATTTGGGTGGACATGAACGGGTCAGTGGAGGACGTGCCGATGAATGATCAGCAACTGCTGCGCTACAGCCGGCAGATACTGCTGGCGCAGATCGATATCGATGGTCAGCAGCGGCTGCTCGACAGCCGGGTGTTGATTGTTGGCCTCGGTGGCCTGGGGGCGCCCGTGGCCTTGTATCTGGCCGCTGCCGGGGTCGGTGAACTGGTCCTGGCCGATCATGATCAGGTCGATCTGACCAATTTGCAGCGTCAGGTGATCCATCATCAGGCCGACATTGGCCGGGCCAAGGTCAGTTCGGCCGCCGAGCGGGTCCGAGCGATCAATCCCGAGGTCAAGGTTCGCTGCCTGGAGCAGGGGCTGGCCGATCGGGCGCTGATCCAGGCGGTGGCCAGCGTCGACCTGGTGCTCGACTGTACCGATAACTTTGCTACCCGCCAGGCCATCAATGCAGCCTGTATGGTCGAAGGGAAGCCACTGGTGTCGGGTGCAGCCATTCGCCTGGAAGGCCAGCTCAGCGTGTTTGATCCACGCCGGGTCGACAGCCCGTGCTATCAGTGTCTGTACGGCGAAGGTGACGACACTGCCTTGAGTTGTAGCGAAGCCGGGGTGGTCGGGCCGCTGGTCGGACTGGTCGGCAGTCTGCAAGCGCTGGAGGCGCTGAAGCTGCTGGCCGGATTTGGTGAGCCGCTGGTGGGGCGGCTGCTGCTGATCGATGCGCTGGGTAGTCGTTTTCGCGAACTCAAGGTTCGCCGCGACCCTGCCTGCACCTGCTGTGCTCAGCGAGGGGCGTCGGCATGAATCAGGCGCCGGTTGGGGTCTTCGACTCGGGGGTGGGTGGGCTCTCGGTGTTGGCCGAGATTCGTCGACTGCTGCCCAATGAGTCGCTGCTGTATGTCGCGGACAGCGGCCATGTGCCCTATGGCGAGAAAACACCGGAACAGATCCGGGCCCGTAGTCAGGCGATTGCCGGCTTTCTGCTGGAGCAGGGCGCCAAGGCGCTGGTACTGGCCTGTAATACCGCCACGGTTGCCGCGATCAACGATTTGCGTGGGTTGTACGACCTGCCAATTATTGGCATGGAACCGGCGGTCAAGCCGGCGGCATTGGCCACCCGTAATGGTGTGGTCGGAGTGCTGGCTACCACCGGCACTTTGCAGAGCGCCAAGTTTGCGGCCCTGCTCGACCGTTTTGCCCAATCGGTCAAGGTGGTGACCCAGCCCTGTCCGGGTCTGGTCGAGTGTATCGAGCGGGGGGAGCTTGAAGGTCCCGCCGTTGAAGCCCTGTTGCGCCGCTATACCGAGCCTTTGCTGGCAGCTGGCTGCGACACCCTGATTTTAGGTTGCACCCACTATCCCTTTGTTCGCCCAGCCCTGCAGCGATTGTTGCCTGCTTCAGTCCGGCTGATCGATACCGGTGCAGCCGTTGCCCGGCAGTTGCAGGTGCGCCTGGGGGAAACCGGATTGCTTAGTGGTGAGCCGGGAGTGGCTACGCGTTTTTGGACCAGCGCTGATCCTCAGAGCATGGCGACGATTCTGCCGCTACTCTGGGGGGAAGGGGGTAAGGTCGAGCGATTGCCGGTTTAAAAAAAGCGCACTTTGCATTCAAGCGCAGTATTTGAGAAATACGCATCAATCAATAAGGAAATGTCCATGAAGAAATCCGTACTGGTGATGGCAACCGCGTTGTCTGTGCTGGCTTTGAGTCCGGTAGCTTCGGCTATCGATGGTCTGACCCTGGAGATTGGGCACAGCTCCGAGTCGACCACCACTTACCGTCTGGGGGCTCAGTTCGATTTTGGTCGGACCCTGTGGCAGAGCCAATCTGGCGGTGTGCACCTGGGCGGTTACTGGGATACGGGGGTGATTCGCTGGAGTGGGCTGGATGCGACCACTTTTGCCCTGGCGCCGGTATTTGTATTGAGCTTTCCGGTTCGGGCCAGTTGGACCCCTTACATCGAAGCCGGCATTGGGGTGTCGTATTTCACCAAAACCGATCTGGACCATGATCGTGACCTGGGTTCCAAGTTTCAGTTTGAAGACCGGCTCGGGGCAGGCGTTCGCTTCGCCTCCGGCTCCGAAGTCGGTCTTCGGGTCTACCACTACTCCAATGCCGGGCTGAAAAATCCCAATAACGGGATCGAGACCACGGCCCTGCATTACCGCTACAGTTTCTGAGTCCACAGCATGGAACTGCCTGCCACTCAGTTTTTGGGTGGCCGGCGGCCCAGTTGGCGAAGCCGGTACTGCTCCTGATATAGGTTGGCAAACCCCTGCAGCAGGGGCAGTACCGCGGCCCAGATCGGGATCAGGATCAGCAGGCTGGTCTGTGGCCCGTGGACCAGGCTGAGGTCGGCCCAGGCCTGAGCGAGCAGGTAGGCGCAGGGGCCGATCACCAGCCCGACCAAACTGGCCAGCCACCAGCGTTTGGCGGTCCAGGCCAGACAATGATTCAGAGTGGTGCCGAGCAGGGCCCAGAGCAGCGCCAGCCAGGCCGGGATCAGGGTGGCGTCACCGGGAAATTCGAACACTCCCAGCTGTAACAGAAAGGAGTCCAGTGCCGAGCCTGCCAGCAGTACACTGACGACCAGCTTACCTTCGCGCGCCCAGGAACTGATCCAGCTAAAGTGGACCAGCAGGATGGCGACGGGGGCCAACAGCCACCAGGGGTTGGCGCTGGCGAGCAGGCAGGTCAGGGCGCCGAGCACGAACAGAACGGCGTTCGCGCCGGTTTTTACCGCCATGTCAGAACCCCTGGGTTGTGAACGCCAGTGTTGGACGTGCCTGAGGTTTGCTTAGCAGTATTTGTGCTGCGCCAATCGACCGTTCGATGAAGCCACCCTCGCAATAGCACAGATAGAACTCCCAAAGCCTGAAGAAAGCATCATCATACCCCAGTTGTTGCAGATGACCGTGGGCGGTTTTCAGATTGTGCTGCCAATGACGCAGGGTTCTGGCGTAGTGCCCGCCGATATCTTCCAGATGCAGCATGGCCAGATCGGAGTGTTCGCGGGTTAGTTCGGCGATCAGGCTGACCGACGGCAGCGAGCCGCCGGGGAAGATGTAGCGCTGGATGAAGTCGACGCTGCGGCGGGCCTGTTGATAGCGCTGATCGCGGATGGTGATCGCCTGCAGCAGCATCAGCCCGTGCGGCTTGAGCAGGTTCGAGCAGGTCTTGAAGTAGGTATGAAAGTAGTCATGACCGACGGCTTCGATCATCTCGATCGAGACCAGTTTGTCATACTGCCCGGTCAACTCGCGGTAGTCCTGCAATAGCAGGGTTATCCGCTGCTCCAGCCCGAGCTCGCGAATCCGGGCCTGGGCGTAACGATATTGTTCCTGGGACAAGGTCGTGGTGGTTACCCGGCAGCCATAATGCTGGGCTGCGTAAATCGCCATGCTGCCCCAGCCGCTGCCGATCTCCAGCAGATGGTCCTGGGGCGTCAGTTCGAGCTTGCGGCAGACGCGCTCGAGCTTATGGCGCTGGGCCTGTTCAAGGTTATCGCAGCCGCTGGGGAAAACCGCCGCCGAGTACATCATGGTCGGGTCCAGGAAGTTCTCGAACAACTCGTTGCCCAGATCGTAATGGGCGCGAATGTTCCGCCTGGAGCCGGCCAGAGTATTGCGGTTGAGCCAGTGAAGCCATTTCAGCGCTGGCAGTCCCAGGCGCGCCAAGCCGCGCTCAAGGCCATCGAGCACCTCCAGGTTGCGGACAAAGATGCGGGTGACCGCAGTCAGGTCCGGGCTACTCCAGAATCCGTGGATGTAGGATTCGCCGGCACCAACGCTGCCATTGCAGGTAATCATCGAGTAGGCCGCCGGATCGTGCACATGAATATCGGCCTGCAGACCATCGTCCGTTGGCTGACCGAAACGGCTGACCTGGCCGGCTTCATGGATATTGATGCAGCCATAGCGCAGATTGGCGAGCTGGCGCAGGACCAGTCGGCGGCACAGACTGATCAGCCAACGGGACTGCTCGGTCGTTCGTTGCTGAAGTTGCGGCTGGTCGCTGCCGGGCCGGCTAGTGCTGCTGGAATTGACTTGGCTCATGGGCGTGTGCTCCCTCAAGAGATGTCGTTGGGCGGCTGGCGAGCGGCCAGGGCGTTGTTGGCGGCAGGATGGTGAGAGAAAACAGGGGTGCGTTTGAGCCACAGGCGCAAAGCTTGCCAGTAGATACCAGTGACGGTTTTGATGACCATGAACGGGAAACTCAGGGCTTCACGACGTAGTACGGCGGGGCTCAATGGCAGGCGTTGCAGTTGCAATGCCGCATCGAACACTGGCTGGCCGTTTTGCTGACTCTGAATGAGTACCCGTGCCTGCTGGCCTGGTGTGCTGAAACGCATCCGGTAGGTCTGGCTTAACGGCATGAACGGTGAGACATGGAAGGCCTTGTCCAGGCTGAAGCTCTGAGTTGCTGAGTCCGGCTGGGCGGGTAGCAGGTAGCAGAAGCGTTCATTCCAGGGGGTGTTGCTGACCTCGGCAATGATCGCACCGAGCTGACCGTTGGCGTGGTAGCAGTAAAAGAACGACACCGGATTGAACAATAAGCCAAAGCTGCGCACCTGAGTCAGCAGCCTGACCGGGCCATCGAGCGGCAGATCCAGGTGCTCGCGGGCCAGCCGGCGGGCGCAGCAGGCCAGCGACTCATGGGCATGGCGGTGACGGCTGAGGTAGTCTGATTCGCGAAAGCGCATGGGTGAATACCAGTGGCCGGACCACAGGGTGCTGAGGCCGAACACCTGGGCCTGCTCATCCAGATCAAGCCACAGCAGGCTGAGCCGGTAGCTGAAGGCGTGAACCCGGGGGCTGCGGCGCTTGTGCCACACCCGGCCACGGTATAGCGCGCTGGCCAGGGGCATCAGAGCTGCTCCCCGAAATCAGCGGCGACCCGCAGGGCGCTGACCACCGCGTCCTCATGGAACCCGTTGGCCCAGTAGGCGCCGCAGAAATAGGTATGGTTGACGCCGAGTAGTTCCTGCCAGCGGGCTTGGGCGGCCTGACTGGCCAGGCTGAATTGTGGGTGAGCATAGCGGAAGCGGCCGAGGATCTTGTCCTCGGCGATATCCCCGGTCTGGTTCAGGCTGACGCAGAAGGTGTGACTGGCCTGGATGCCTTGCAGTCGGTTCATATCGTAGGTTACTGCTGCCGGCTGCGCTGGGTTGCCGCTCAAGCGATAGTTCCAGCTGGCCCAGGCGCGTCGATTGCGCGGCAGCAGCCGAGTGTCGGTATGCAGCACCACGTCGTTGTCGGCGTAGGGGATGGCGCCGAGAATGCTCTGTTCAGCCTGGCTGGGTTGCTCCAGCAGGGCCAGGGCCTGATCGCTGTGGCAGGCCAGCACCACCTTGTCGAAGCGCTCCTCGCCACGCACGCTGATCAGGGTTACGCCCTTGGCGTCCCGGCGGATTGTTCGCACCGGGCAGTTAAGTTGAATAGTGTCGTGAAAGGGCTTGGTCAGGGCCGGTAGGTAGGCGCTTGAGCCACCCTTGATCACCCGCCACTGCGGGCGCTGGTTGACCGACAGCAGGCCATGGTTGCGAAAGAACCGAACAAACAGGTACAGCGGAAACTCCAGCATGCTGGCCAACGGCATCGACCAGATGGCCGCGCCCATCGGTACGATGTAATGATCGATGAAGCGCTGGCCGTAATTGCCGGCCCGCAGGTAGTCACCGAGGGTCGTGGTCGTACTTAGCAGCCCTTGTTCGAGATCGTATGGAGCCTGGCGATTGAAGCGTAGAATGTCGCGCAGCATGCCGATAAAACCGGGTGATAGCAGGTTGCGCCGCTGAGCGAACAGAGTATTGAGATTGTGCCCGTTGTATTCCAGACTGCTGAGTGGGTCCTGTACCGAGAAGCTCATCTCGGTTGGCTGTGAGGCAACGCCGAGCTGCTCCAGCAAGCGGATAAAGTTTGGGTAGGTCCAGTCATTGAACACAATGAAGCCGGTATCGACTGCGTAGCGTTGCCCGTCCAGTTCAACCGTGACGGTATGCGTGTGCCCGCCCAGTCGTTCGGCGGCCTCAAAGACCTGGACCTGATGCCGGCGTGCCAGCAGATGAGCGCAAGCCAGCCCGGCAATACCACTGCCCACGATGGCGATACGCATCAGACTTTCTCCCGTTGCTGAGTCATATCAGTCTCGCTTTTAAATAACGGATAACCCGCCCAAGCAACGGTACGTGCTCGTACAGCAGGGCCCCGGCGTCGTAATAGTCGGCATGTCGGTGGACCCGCAGGTCGTGGTATTCGATAAAGCTGCAACCGGGTACCTGAATCGGTTGGCCACTGGCCAGGCGCGGGTGCTGGTAGGTCATGATCCAGCGCAGCACGGCTTGATCCTGGGTCAGTTCATGGCATTGCTGAAACTCGAAGCTGATCAGGCTGACATTGGCATACAGCGCTTCGCAGTAGCTACGCATGGCGCTGAGCCCGTGCAACTCATGCAAGGGATCGCTGAAGTGCAGATCCTCGCTGTAGATCTGTTCAAGCAAATGCAGGTTTTCGCGATCCAGGCGCGCGAAGGTATCGGCAAACTGCTGGGCGAAGGCCGAGTGCGTGTTCATGGGTTAGCGAGCTCTCGGAAGGCGGTCAGCGCGCGTTCGCGGCTGCTGGCCAGATCAATGATCGGCGCCGGATAGTCGTTGTCTTTCAACAGGCTGTCGGGCTGCGGCGCATGGATGCTGACGGTTGGGGTGTTGGCCAGCTCGCTGACCCACTGGCGGATGAAATCGCCCTGGGGGTCGAACTTGCGGGCCTGGCTGATCGGGTTAAACAGCCGGAAGTAGGGTGCGGCATCAGTACCGGTGGAGGCGCTCCACTGCCAGCCGCTGTTGTTGGCTGCCAGATCACCATCTATTAACTGGCGCATGAACCAGCGCTCACCGCTGCGCCAGTCAAGCAGCAGGTTCTTGCTCAGAAACATGGCGCAAAGCATCCGCAGCCGGTTGTGCATCCAGCCGGTGGTCGCCAGCTGGCGCATGGCTGCATCGATTATCGGGAAGCCGGTGCGGCCTTGCTGCCAGGCCTCCAAGGCGGCCGGATCATTGCGCCAGGGGATGGCTTCGGTGGCCGGGCGAAAGGCCCGGTGGCGCGATACCCGAGGGAAGTTAACCAGGATGTATTTATAGAACTCGCGCCACAGCAGTTCGTTGATCCAGGCCACGGCACCGGGCGAGCCGCTGGCGAATTCACCCTGATTGGCCCGCAAGGCGGCATGCAGGCATTGGCGCACGGACAGTATGCCGCTGGCCAGATAGGGTGACAGCTGGCTGGTGCCTTGCAGGTCAGGCCGGTCGCGGGTTACGTGATAGTCCATCAGTGCGTCATGACAGAACTGCTCAAGCCGCTGCTGGGCTGCTGCCTCGCCGGCTGGCCAGAGTTGTTGCTGCAAGGGGCTGGCCGCAGGGAAATCATCCAGTTGGGCTGGTGGTGTATCGCTGGTCAGCGGCAGCGCACTCTGGCGCTGCGGCGCCGGCAGGCAGGCTGGAAGGTGACTGTGCAGTTGGGCATAGGCCTGGCGGCGAAACTGACTGAAGACCTTGAACGGGGTGCCGGCCTGGGTCTTCAGGCTGGCCGGAGCAAACAGCAACTGGTCAGTGAAGCGCCGGCAATCCAGACCAGCGTGCTGAAACTTGCGCTCGACTTCGGCATCGCGGGCCTGTTCGTGGATTCCGTATTCGTCATTGAAGAACAGGCCTTGAGCATTGAGCTGGCTGGCCAGCTCAATCAGCGCTTCGGCGCAATGGCTCCAAGTGCCGACATCAATGATGCGCAGCGGGATATTCAGGGTGGCCAGAATCAGGCCCAGCTCCCTGAGGTTGCGCAACCAGAAGTCGATCTTGACCGGTGCGTCGTCATGGGCTTTCCAGGTGTCGCCGCTGATCAGCCAGACCGCCACCACCGGGCCTTGCTGGCTGGCGTGCCAGAGTGCCTGGTTATCGGTGCAGCGCAAGTCGTTGCGCAGCCAGCACAGCTGAATGGCGCTCATCATCGTCTCCGGCTTAAATCGCGTTGCGCAGGCTGAGTTCGGGTGGGTGCGGCTGCAGATAGCTTTGTTGCTGCAGGTAGCTGTCCGGGTGCTTGAGTAGGTGGTGTTTGAGCAGGGTGATTGGCACCACCAGCGGAACCAGACCCTGCCGGTAATGGCCGATCAGCTCCGACAGTTCATGTTTCTCGGCCGGATTCAGGGCGCGCTTGAAATGCCCGGCGATATGCTCCAGGGCGTTGCTGTGGCGCTGGCGACTGGCCGGGCGGCTGAGTGCTTCCATCAACTCCTGAAAATAGGCCTGTGCAGTCGCGCCCAGATCGGCCCGGCGCAGGTTGGCCAGACGTTGACCAAGGCGGCGGTAGCTTTCGGGGTGATGGGCCAGCAGCAGATATTTGTGCCGGGCATGAAAGGCCAGCAGAGCGGCGGCGCTGAGCTGCGGCTCGAGTTGCTGGCGCCACTGGGCATAGACCTCAACCCGGGTGATGAAATTTTCGCGCAGTACCGGGTCGTGCAGTCGCCCTTCTTCTTCGATCGGCAGCCAGGGGTTGGCCTGGCGTAGCGCGCTGGCAAAGGCGCCGCTGCTGGTTTTGGGCTGCAGCTGGCCATCGGCCTGATAGAGCTTGACCCGTTGCAGGCCGCAACTGGGCGATTTCTGCATCAGGATGAAGCCACACAGTTCCGGGTGGTTGGCGGCTACCTGGGCGCCATAGCGCTGCAGGGGTTCGGTCAGGTCAAGCGTCGGATCCTGGCTGCCGAGCACTCTCGGTGCCTGAGGCTCGCCGACCAGGCGGATGGGCTGGCGCGGAGTGTCGAGCCCGACCGCAACCTCTGGGCAGAACGGAACCAGCGTGAAGGCTGGCCCCAGTTGAGCGGTGCACAGCGACGAATGCTTGTGGCCACCGTTAAAGCGAACCGGTTGCCCAACCAGGCAGGCGCTGATGCCTATGGGGATGGTGCGGCTGACAGTGCGCATGGGAACCTCAAACTTATACGTATTACTTGGTTTGTATAAGTTTCAGTGTGCATCACTCTGTCGGCTTGTACAAGTTTTTCTGTGTTGTCTCAGGCCAGGGTGCGAGCCGCCTGTAGTCCGCTCAGCCAGGCATTTTCCAGCCGTCCGCCCAGACACCAGTCGCCACAGACATAGACGCCCAGTTCCGGGGCTGCCAGTGCCCCCCAGTTGTATTCACCATTGGGGCGGGCATATAGCCAGCGATGGGCGTGGCTTTGCACCGGGGGCGGCAGGGGTAGGCCCAAAACCTCGGCCAGAGCGTTGCCAAGTTGCTGGGTGACTGCTTCGGGCTTGAGGTCCAGATGATCTTCGGCCCAACTCGCGGTGGACTGCACCACCCAGGTGTCGAGCCCGGCCCGGCCGGGTTTGCTGCTGTTGCGGGCGACCCAGTCGAGTGGGCCTGTGCGTACAAAACAGGCATCGACGCTGGTCGTGAGCGGCTGTTCAAAGGCCAGGGCCAAGGCCCAGCCGGCTTCCATCTGAACCTGCGCGGCAGTCTGCGCCAGTTGTGGCGCGGCTTCCAATAACGGCACGGCCTGCGGGGCTGGGGTGGCGATCACGACCCGGTCGTAGGGGCCATAATGGCGGTCATGCTCGTCGACCAGCAGCCACTGGCGGTTGGCCTCGGGGTGCAGCCGGACAATGCGTGTTTCACCAACCAGTTCCAGACCTTCGAGCAGGTGGCGGGACCAGGCAGTCATGCGTGGCGTGCCAACGAAACGCTGCTGATCGTCTTCCGATGGCGCCAGGCCGTGGTCGTCGTAGCGGTAAAGGCGCGGGTTCCATTCGGTGACCCAGCCCTGATCCAGCCAGCGTTTGACCTCCTGACGGAATTGGCTGTCGCGCGCGGTGAAGTACTGTGCGCCTATATCGAAATCGCCTTCAGTTGTGCGTTTGCTGCACATGCGCCCACCGCTGCCGCGGCTCTTGTCATACAGGGTGACGCGGTGACCGGACTGGGTCAGGGCCTGTGCGGCGCTGATGCCAGCCAGGCCGGCGCCAATGATGGCAATATTGTGGTTGTGGGTCATGGCCATGGTATCCGTGCAGGCGAGGAAGTGATCGGGGCGGGTGACTGATAGAGGTTCGCTATGGTGCCTATCTGTTGGACAGAACTTGTACATCGCAAGCGGTCTGTATAGCATCCCCGATCTGGAACCAGCCTGCAAGCCGAATGCAGTCGTAGCTGTTAAGCTTGATGAACCAACTGTCGCGCCGAGGATGGGGGTGGGCTATGCACATAATGATTACCGGTGGCACCGGCTTGATCGGACGAGCGCTCTGTCAGCGACTGTTGGCGGATGGTCACCAAGTGAGTGTCTGGAGTCGTCGGGCGGATCAGGTGGGCACGCTGTGTGGGACTCAGGTTCGTGGGGTATCGAGCCTGGCGCAACTGGATGGCGAACATCTCGATGCGGTCGTCAATCTGGCCGGGGCGCCGATCGCTGACCGGCCCTGGACCGCCAGGCGCAAGGCCGAACTCTGGTCCAGCCGAGTGACCCTGACTGAACAGTTGGTGGCCTGGATGGGGGAGCGGGCGCAAAAGCCCGAGGTGCTAATCAGTGGCTCGGCAGTCGGTTGGTATGGCGATGGTGGTGACCAGCCGTTGACGGAAGACAGCCCTGCTCATCCTGAATACACCCATATGCTCTGTGATGCCTGGGAGTCGGCGGCGCGGCGGGCCTCGGCCTATGGCGTGCGGGTTTGCCTGCTGCGTACCGGTCTGGTGCTGGCGGCCGACGGTGGTTTTCTCAAACGCCTGTTGCTGCCGTTCAAGCTGGGGCTGGGTGGCGCGCTGGGTTCTGGCCGGCAGTATATTCCCTGGGTTCACCGGGCTGATCTGATTGAATTGATCATATGGCTGCTGAGCAATCCGGAGTGCCGTGGGGTTTTCAATGGCAGTGCGCCGCACCCGGTGACCAATCGTGAGTTTGCCCGTAGCCTGGGCCGGGCCCTGAAGCGCCCGGCCTTCATGCCGCTGCCGGCCCCGGTATTGAAGCTGGGGTTGGGGGAAATGTCGCGCTTGCTGCTGACCGGACAGAATGCTCTGCCCAAGCGGGCTCAGGAGCAGGGTTTTGACTTTCGTTATCAGCACCTCGACGAGGCGCTGACGGATATTTTGCATTCATCTTGATGTCGGGGAAGAGGTTACATGTCTGATCGTGGGGTCTTGCTGGTCAATCTGGGCTCGCCTGCCAGTACCGAGGTAGCCGATGTGCGGCGCTATCTCAATCAATTTCTGATGGACCCTCTGGTAGTTGACCTGCCCTGGCCGTTGCGCCGCCTGCTGGTCAGCATGATTCTGCTGCGCCGACCCAAGGCCTCAGCCGAGGCCTATGCTTCGATCTGGTGGGATGAAGGCTCGCCCCTGGTGGTGATCAGTCGCCGGGTGCAGCAGGCGCTGCAGGCGCAACTGGATATGCCGGTCGAACTGGCCATGCGTTACGGCCAGCCTTCGATTGAGCAGGGCCTGCTGAAACTGGCGCAGCAGCCTGGGGTGCGCGAGGTATTGTTCATGCCGCAATACCCTCAGCATGCCGACAGCACCATTACCACTTCAGTTCGAGAGGCGCAGCGGGTCATTGCCAAGCATCAATTGCCGTTGACTCTGACGGTGGTGCCGGCCTTTTATGACCGGTCCGACTATCTGGAGGCGCTGGTGGCCAGTGCCAAACCCTACTTTGAGCAGCCATTCGACCATGTGCTGCTGAGTTACCACGGCTTGCCTGAGCGACATTTGAAGAAGGCCGACCCGACCGGCTCACATTGCCTGGCCTATCCTGATTGTTGCGAGCGTCCGTCGCCGGCCCATGCAACCTGCTACCGGGCCCAGTGCACAGCGGTGAGCAAGCAGTTTGCCCAGCGCCTGGGGCTGGCGCCGGAGCAGTGGTCTCAGGCTTTCCAGTCGCGGCTGGGACGGGACAAGTGGATCGAGCCCTATACCGAAACCCGGATCGACGAGTTGGCGGCACAGGGGGTCAAGCGTCTGCTGGTGCTGTGTCCGGCGTTCGTGGCCGACTGCATCGAGACGCTGGAGGAGATTGGCGACCGGGCCCGCGAACAGTTTATTGAAGCGGGCGGCCAGGAGCTGGTGCTGGTCCCCTGTCTGAACGACCACCCGCAGTGGGTCGCAACCCTGGCCCATTGGTGTCGGACCACGCCGCGAGCGGCCTGATTCGTGGGACACTAAGGAACCTCTGAAAAACGTAGGCGAGGCAGGCAAGAAAATACCGATGGCGGCCCCGCAAAAACAGCCGAAAAAGCGCAGTTTACGAGGTGTAAATGAGCATTTTGACCGGGCTCGCGATCGAGGCTGTTTTTAACGCAGTATTGCCAACGCAGGTAGTTTTTCAGGGGTTCCCTAACGTCGTAGCCATTCGGAAAAGGCCAGATGCAGGCCCAGACCGACCAGAATGGCGCCCATCAGCCGGTCGAACCAGTGACCAAGCCGGGCAAAGCCCCGGCGGACACGGTGGTGGCTGAACAGCAGGGCTACCAGGCCGAACCAGGCGGCGGTCGCCAGTGCCAGATACAGCCCGTAGCCGGCCTGGATCGCCAGTGGGGTCTGTGGATTGATCACCACGGTGAACAGGGACAGGAAAAACAGGGTGGCTTTGGGGTTCAGGCCGTTGGTGATGAAGCCGTTGATGAAGGCCTTGCCGGGTGCCATGGCCAGCGGAGGAGTATGGCCGTCGGGCAACAACTGGGGTTTGGCCCGCAGGGCACGGATACCGATATACAGCAGGTAGGCGGCGGCCAGCCATTTGAGCAGGTTGAACAGCCAGACCGACTGCGACACGATCAGGCCAATGCCCAGCAGCGAATAACCGACATGCAGCAGGATGCCACTGCCGACCCCCGCGGCGGTCAGCAAGCCGGCCTGGCGACCGGCGCCAACGCTGTTGCGAATTACCACGGCAAAGTCCGGTCCAGGGCTCATCACGGCCAGCAGATGGACCAGCGCTACCAGCAAAAACTCATTCAAATACATGGACGTCTCCCGGCAAAGTCCTCATTCTAGAGAGCTTGTCCCCCGCAAGGTAGATACAGATTCATGTCTGAACTCGATTCGATGGTATTTCTCGATCATGCGTCTCTCGATCTCGGCGACCTTGACCTTGACCCGCTACGGCGTCAGGCCGGGCACTTGCAACTGTACCCCACAACAGCTCCGGAACAGGTGCTTGAGCACATTGCCGGGCACCCGGTGGTCATCACCAACAAGGTGGTGATCGATGACGCGGTGATGCAGGCCTGCCCCAATCTGCGGCTGATCCTGGTGGCCGCAACCGGCACCAACAATATCGATCTGGACGCCGCCCGGCGTCGCGGTATCACGGTATGCAACTGTCGGGGCTACGGTACGCCCTCGGTGGCTCAGCACACCCTGATGCTGATGCTGGTCCTGATCACCCGCTTCGAGTCCTATCGTCAGGCGGTGCGCGAGGGGGCCTGGCAGCGCAGCAGCCAGTTTTGTCTGCTCGACTTTCCGATTGGCGAGCTACACGGTCGCACGCTGGGCATTCTCGGGTACGGCGAGTTGGGCCAGGCGGTTGGCCGGCTGGCCGAAGCCTTTGGCATGCGTGTGCTGGTGGGCGCCTTGCCGGGCCGGGAGAGTTCTGGGCGGCTGGGGCTGACCGAGCTGCTGGAACAGGTTGATGTCCTCAGTCTGCACTGTCCCTTGACTGAGCAGACCCGTGGCCTGATCGATGCCGCCGCGCTGGCGCGAATGAAGCCCGGTAGTCTGCTGGTGAATACCGCCCGCGGTGGAATTGTCGATGAGGCGGCGTTGCTGGCTGCCTTGCGCAGTGGGCATCTGGCTGGGGCCGCTACTGATGTGTTGGTCCAGGAACCACCGGTCAACGGCAATCCACTGCTCGATGCCCAAGTGCCCAATCTGGTGATCACCCCGCACAGCGCCTGGGGTAGTCGTGAGGCGCGCCAGCGCATCGTCGGACAGATGGCTGAGAACCTGGCGGGTTTCTTCGCCGGACAGTCATTGCGAGTGGTGAGCTAAAAATCTCCATTTTGAGACATGTGTCAATAGTGTCTCGCCTGTTTGGGGGATAGCCAGTCCCCTGGCTTGCTTCTAGTCTCCCCGAGCCTTGACCTGGCATCTGGCCAGGTCATCAGACAGGGGAGGCTGGGTCATCATGTCATGTCTATCCTGCCAGCGCGGCTCCAGTCTGCTGGAAGTGTTGATCGCCGTACTGGTCTTGGCCATCGGAGTGCTCGGGGCCGCATCACTGCAACTGAACGCCTTGCGCTTCAATGCCAGTGCTGCGCATAGCACTCTGGCCAGTTTCATTGCCTATGACATCCTTGATCGGATGCGGGCCAACTATCAGCAGCTTGACCAGTATGTCACCCAGATTAGTGGTGACTGCCAACGGGTGTCTGTGCTCGAGCAGGATATTCTGGCTCGTGATCTGGCCGACCTGCATGAAGCCGTAAGCTGCCTTCTGCCTGGCGGTACCGCTACTGTTGAGCGTCAGGATGCGCGGGTCATTGTGACTATCACCTGGTCCGAAACGCGTATTGTGGCCGGCCAGGCCGATACCCGGTTTGTGGTCTCCAGCGAGATAGGCTTGTGAGTAGGAGAGCTTGCCTGTCCGGTCGCCAGTCTGGGCTAGGTCTGGTCGAATTGCTGGTCGCCATGGTGCTTGGTGTGGTGTTGGTACTTGGCGTGGTCCAGCTGTTTGTCGCCAGCAAGCAATCGTTCGAGGTGCAGCGTCTATCGGCTGGGGTTCAGGAGGATGCGCGTTTCATTCTCAATCGACTGACGCGTGAGCTGCGCATGGTCGGCATGTATGGTTGCCTGGACTTGACGCGTTTGCCGGATGCGCAGCGTGCCTGGGTACCGGCGCAGTTCGCTACTCCGATTCGTTTCGATGGCGAGGTGCTGTCGCTGATCACCGCTGACCCCACCGGCGAACTGTTTGCCAGCCCGAGTGTGCGCAGCCCGCAGGATTACAACGCCCGCTGGCTGATTGCGAGCAACTGTCGGGACGGCAACGATTTTCGCTTGGTCGAGGATGCCAGCCTCGATATTCAGCCCGGTGACATGGTGATACCGGTACGACTGCAGGAGTATCGGTTGCGCAATTATCAGGTGCAGTCTCGGCTCAACGGCAGCGGCAACTTCGAGACCCTGCTAGGAGGCGTGGTCAGCCTTGAGTTCAGCTTTGGTTTGGCTGCTAGCGCCGAGGACTCGACGGTCAGCGGTCAATATGTCAGCACACTGGCCAGCACGGATCTGGCGCGGATTCGCAGCGTGCGGCTGGCGTTGCGTCTGAGCGATAACCCGCAGGCACCGGATGCGGGTCGAGTTCGGGCACAGGACTACCGGATGGTGGTAGCTATCCGCAATCTGGTGCTGTGAAGTGGATGCCGGTATGGGCGCAGGAGCGCGTCAGCGCGGCGCGGCCTTGGTGGCCAGCCTGGTGTTTTTGCTGCTGTTGAGCCTGATCAGCAGTGCCGGCATTCAGATGTCGACCTTGCAGGAGCGCATGGCCGCCAACAGCAGACAGCGGCATGACGGGTTTCAGGCTGCCGAGGCGGGCCTGCGCCGGGTCGAGGAGTTGCTGCGTTCGGAGGTACTGAATAACCGGCCCCTGCCGGCGCCCTGTCAGGCGGCAACCTGTGAACTCGCCCCGCAGGTGCTGGATCTGGATGCCCAGGGTTTGGCCGGCATTGGATGGCGGCAGTTGGAGCCCGATCAGTCCGTCAATGGCGTGCAGCTCTGGTATCAGGTTTACAGCCTGGGGGAAAGTCTGGTGCCAGTGAAGGCACCGGGCGAGGCGCCCGCCCACCTGTATCGGATCGTGGTGGTTGGGCTCAGTGGCAATACACGGATTGTATTGGAGAGCATGTATGTCCTTGGTGGAGGAATCTGAGGCAGGGTTGATTCGCCGATTGGCGGCTGGCTGGCTGGGGCTGCTGGTGGGGATGGCCATGCCCTGGTCGGCACAGGCCTTCAGCCCGTTGAGTGGTCCCTTGACGGACTGCACGACGGCAACCAGCCAGGCTGCGGTCAACAGCGGTGAGTTACTGGCTGACAGTCGGCTGTTTCGCAGCAGCTTCGATCGGCAGGACTGGAGTGGCCGGGTTGAAGCCTACACCCTGGAGCAGAGTGGCGAGCTGGGGCGGCGACTATGGAGCAGCGATGAGCGTTTGACCCCGATACAGCAGCCCCGGTTGTACCAGACCTGGCGTCAGGCCGTGGGTGCGCTCGCTGGCGCGGCGGTGCCTCTGGATGCTTTTACCGCCGATAGTTTCGGCCCGGCTCAGCGCCAGCAACTGAGCGAGGCAGCACAGCGGGCCGGCTTGCCGGCCGGGCAAGACCAGGCCCTGCTGGACTGGGCCAGGGGCGAGGCAGTAGCGTCACTGCGTCCACGGCAACGGCTGCTGGGCGATGTAATCAATGCCGAGCTGCGCCACGTCGCCCCGGCACAGGCGGTCCACGATTACGGGGTTGCCGGTTACACCGGCTACTGGCAGTTCAAGCAGGCCAGTATGACCTCGCTCCTGGTGCTGGGCGCCAATGACGGTTTTCTCCATGTTCTTGATGCCGAGACCGGCAATCCGCAGTTGGCTTACCTGCCAGCGGCCGCGATTAGCGGGCTGGGGCAGCGGGCGCGGGTCGATTATGGCCATAGCGCGGAGCATAGCTCCGGTATGGACGGGCCGATCACCCTGGCCGATGCGCAGATTGCCGGTCAGTGGTCCACAGTCGCTATCGCCGGCATGGGCGCCGGTGGTCAGGGCCTGTCGGCAGTGCGCCTGTTCGATCAGGCACGCGGTGCCGGCGCCTTGGGCGGGTTGTGGGATGTACACGCCAGTGACCCCGCTTATGCCGATCTGGGTTACAGCTACGGCCAGCCTCAGGTTGCCTATATGGATGGGCGCTGGGTGGTGATCAGTGGCAATGGTTACGGCAGCCGTCGGGCTCAGGCCGCCCTGTATGTGTTGGCGCTGGACGATGGTCGGCTGCTACGCCAGCTGGATGTCGGGGAGGCGGGGGCTAATGGGCTGTCGGCCCCGGTGCTGGTGCATGATACCCAAGGGCAGGTGCAGGCAGCCTATGCCGGTGATCTGCAGGGCCGGTTGTGGAAGTTCGAACTGAGCGGCGCCGCAGCCGGCTGGCGGGTGGCGTTCGCAGGCGAGCCTTTATTCCAGGCTGCCGCCGGTCAGCCGATTAGCGTGGCGCCGGTAGCCGTCAGGCACCCGCAGGGTGGTCATCTGCTGCTGTTTGGCACCGGCAAGTTCCTTGAAACGACTGATCGCACGGATCTCGAAGGGCAGGCGTTTTATGCGATTTGGGATCGGCCTGGCGGGCAGCCGGCGATTGGTCCCGCGGACCTGCTGGCCCAGCGCATCACCGATGAGTTCGATACGGCTCAGGGGTCGGCCCGTCAGGTCAGTCAGGCGCGGGTTGACTGGACTACTCAGCGTGGCTGGTATTTGCCGCTGGGGCTGGCGGGCGAACGGGTCACGCGGGCGGCGCAGGTGAGCGCTGGGCGGGTTCTGTTCACTACCGCGTACCTGCGCAGCGATGGGCAGGATACCTGTCTCAGCGAGGCGGGCGGCTGGTTGATGGTGCTGGACCTTTATTCGGGGGCAATGCTGCCCACAGCGCTGCTGGGCAACGCTACTGATGGGCAGGGTGATGAAAACGGTGATGAAACCGGTAGTGCCATCGCTGGGCTGGAGCAGAGGGTTGGTCTGCCCGGCGAAATTCTGTTGCTCGATGTGCCGGATCCGACGCTGGATGAAGCCGGGCAAGCGGTCTCGGGTGGTGCCCAGGGGCTGTTTTGCGACAACCGGCATGAAGTTTGTCAGTGCCCGGAGCGGGCCAGTGCATGCCACAGCGAGCATCGGCGGCCAGCCTGTGTCGAGCAGCAAGTGATAACGCCGGGCAGTGGCGGCTTGGCCCGGCAGCGGCTGAGCAACAACTGCCGCTTTACCCAGGCGCTCTGGCGCCAACTGATGTAGGGGGGCTTGTGCCGAAGCGGACGACAGGCTTCACCCTGATGGAATTGTTGATTGTGCTGGTGGTCGTGGCGATTCTGGCCAGTCTGGCCTATCCCTCGTATCAGGAGCACGTACGCCAGACCCGGCGTGCCGAAGTGGGTGCCCTGCTACTGGAAAACGCCCAGCTTCTGGAGCGTCATTACACCCGCCATGGCCGTTATGATAGCGGTCAGGTCGTCGGATTGGTGAGTCAGAGTCCGGCGTCAGGTCCGGCACTATTTAATATTCAGTTGGAGCGAACGGCGGAGACTTTTCAACTGAGAGCCATCGCTACCCCTGGCGGGATGATGGCGCAGGATGCATGTGCCCACTATGGGCTGGATCAGCTCGGCCGGCGAACGCCGACCGAGCCGAAGTGCTGGCGCCGTTAGGTAAACACTGATTAATTGCGCGTAAGCTCAGTAGCCCTGTTGGTGCTGACCTGTTCTGGACTGTCGATGCCCAGGACGGGCATCGTCAAGCCCCCATGGATGGGTTTACGGCGTGTCCAGAACAGGTCAGCGCCAATTGGGCTAACACCAAAACTGACTTAATCAGTGTTTCCTCAGGCTGCCTCTTCGCCGGGCTTGGTCTCTGCCGCGGGGCTGGTTTGGGGCAGGATCAGGTTGAGCACGATGGCCACCACCCCGCACAGGCTGATGCCCTGCAGGCTGATGCTCTGGTTGCCGATCACCATGCCGCCAATCCCGAACACCAGCGTGACCGAGACGATGCACAGATTGCGGGCCTGGCTCAGGTCCACCTGATGGCGGATCAGGGTGTTGATACCGACTACTGCGATCGAGCCGAACAGCAGGCAGAGAATGCCGCCCATGACCGGTACCGGCATGCTCAGCAGTATCGCGCCGAACTTGCTGACGAAGGCCAGGCCGATGGCGAACACCGCAGCCCAGATCATCACATTGGGGTTGAAGTTGCGGGTCAGCATCACGGCCCCGGTCACTTCCGAGTAGGTGGTATTCGGTGGGCCGCCGAGCAGGGCCGCAGCCGAGGTGGCCACCCCGTCACCCAGCAGGGTGCGCTGCAGACCTGGCTTGCGGATGTAATCCTTGCCGGTGACCGAGCCGATCGCCAGCACGTCGCCGATATGTTCGATGGCCGGCGCGATGGCCACCGGGATCATGAACAGAATTGCCGCCAGCTGAAACTCAGGAGTGACGAAGCCGGGCATGGCCAGCCAGTTGGCCTCGTTGACCTGACTGAAATCAACGATGCCCAGGGCCCAGGACAGGCCGTAGCCAACCACGACCCCGGCCAGAATCGGTACCAGCCGAAACAGCCCCTTGGCGAAGACCGCCACCACGATGGTGGTTACCAGCGAGGCCAGGGCGATCAGAATTGCCAGGTTGTAATCCACCAGTTGCGTCGCGCCGTCGCCGCTCTTGCCCATGGCCATGTTAACTGCCACCGAGGCCAGCCCCAGGCCGATCACCATGATCACCGGGCCAACCACGATGGGCGGCAACAGGCGCTGAATGAAACCGGGCCCGCGCAGGTGAACCAGCAGGCTTAGCAGGATGTAGACCATCCCGGCCGCCAGCAAGCCGCCCAGAGTGGCCGGTAGCCCCCAGGTCTGGTTGCTGTACATGATCGGGGCGATGAAAGCGAAGCTGGAAGCCAGGAACACTGGCACCTGACGCTGAGTGGTGAACTGGAACAGCAGAGTGCCAAGGCCGGCAGTGAACAGGGCGACGCTGGGGTCCATGCCGGTGATCAGTGGCATCAGCACCAGCGCGCCAAACGCCACGAACAGCATTTGCGAGCCGGCCAGGGCGGTACGCCAGCCGTGAGTTTCGAGGGCCTGCATTAGTGCGTGTCCTTCTGTTTGGTGCCGAAGATCTTGTCCCCGGCATCGCCCAGGCCTGGAATGATGTAGCCGTGCTCATTCAGGCGCTGATCGATTGAGGCAGTGTAGATCTGTACATCGGGATGGGCAGCGTTGACCCGCTCGATACCCTCGGGCGCGGCCACCAGTACCAGTGCGCGGATTTCCCGGGCACCGGCACGCTTGAGCATGTCGATGGTCGCAACCATGGAACCGCCAGTGGCCAGCATCGGGTCGATGATCAGCGCCATGCGTTGGTTCAGCTCGCCGACCAGCTTTTCCAGGTAGGCGTCGGCTTCCAGGGTCTGCTCGTTGCGAACCAAACCTATGACGCTGACCTTGGCGCTTGGAATCAGGCTCAATACCCCATCGAGCATACCCAGTCCGGCGCGCAGGATCGGCACCACGGTAACCTTTTTGCCGGACAGCTTTTCCACTTCGACCTGACCACACCAGCCTTCGATGCTGTGGGTCTCAACCGGCATATCCTGGGTGGCCTCGTAGGTCAGCAGGGCAGCTACTTCCTGAGCCAGCTCACGGAAGTTCTTGGTGCTGATGTCGGCGCGGCGCATCAGTCCGAGCTTGTGGCGTATCAGCGGATGGCGAATTTCTTTGATATTCATGCGGACGGGCTCTCATGCAGGGCGCAGACAAAATCGCCATAGGTTAAACCAATGAGCCACTGCGGTCACCCGTCTATCTGTCGGGAAAGTCCCGCTATACTTGCGTTTCTGCGACAAGATCAGTATTTTTCGCCCCTTTTTCAGACCTTCCCCGGAGTTTAGCTATGTCGATCGATCTGGAACACGTCAAGCAGGTAATGGCCGAGGCCGACTGCCTGTTCAGTCAGGAGCAGGTCGAGGCGGCCATGGCAAGCATGGCCACTGAAATCAACCAGGCTCTGGGCGACAGCAATCCGATTGTCTATAGCGTGATGAATGGCGGACTGATCATTGCTGGACAGTTGCTGACCCGGCTGGATTTCCCGATGGAAGTGGGTTACCTGCATGCTACCCGCTATCGCAACAAGCTGTCCGGCGGTGAGCTGTTCTGGAAAGCCAAGGCCGAACACTCGCTGGTGGGTCGCACGGTACTGATCATCGACGACATTCTCGATGAGGGGCATACCCTGGCGGCGATCGTCGAATACTGCAAGGATGCCGGTGCCGAGCAGGTGCTGACTGCCGTGTTGTTGGACAAAAAACACGATCGCAAGGCCTATCCGGGCATGCGCGCCGACTTTACCGGGCTGGATGTGGAAGACCGCTACATCTTCGGGTTCGGCCTGGATTACAAGGGCTACTGGCGCAACGCGGCAGGGATCTTCGCGCTCAAGGGCCACTGATTTGCGCTGATCTGGCCCAGGGCGTTCATTCCTGGGCCAGATACTCTTGGATTTTCTGCGCCGCCCGTTCCGGGGTGGCCAGGTAGTAACGTTCTCCCGTCCTGGCACCCAGCCCGGCGCGCTTGAGTTTCAGGCGCAGGTCCGCCCGTACGCCGATCAGGTAGACTCTGATGCCACGCCGCTGCAGGTCCTGCAGGGCTTTCTCCAGCAGTACCAGCGCGCTCATATCGATACTTGGTACCGCCTGCATGTCCAGAGCCAAATGTACAACCCGGTCATCGAAGCGGCTGATCGCATCCAGCGCCTTGTCGGCGGCGGCAAAGAACAGCGGCCCGTCGATTCGATACAGCGCTACGCTGTCCGGCAGGTCCGCCAGCGCCTGGTGGCGTTGCAAGGGCAGTGCCTGGCCACGACTGAGCCCGGCCATGCGGCGAATGAACAGCGCCGAGGCCAGCAGCAGGCCAACCCCTACAGCCAGCACCATATCGAACAGCACGGTCAGCAGCAGGCAGACCAGCAATACCACCACGTCCTGACGCGGCCCAATGCGCAGTACATGCAGAACATGGGGCGCCTCACTCATGTTCCAAGCGACTATCAGCAGCATGGCGGCCAACGATGCCATTGGCAGGTAGGCGAACAGATCAGCCAGCAACACCACTGCCAGTAGCATGACCAGTGCGTGGATCACTGCCGCCAGGGGCGAGCGTGCGCCGCTGCGGACGCTGGTGGCGGTGCGGGCGATGGCCGCTGTTGCGGTGATGCCGCCAAAGAAGGGCGCGACCAGATTGCCCAAACCCTGGCCCATCAATTCGGCATTGGGATCGTGACGGGTATTGGCCATGCCGTCGGCGACCAGCGCGCAAAGCAGCGATTCGATCGCCCCGAGCATGGCCACGGCCAGGGCCGAGGGCAGCAGTTCGCGGAGCAGGGCGAAGTTAACCAGCAAGGGCTGACCGTCGGCACCGGGCAGTTGCCAGGGCAGTACCCATTGAGGGGCGAAGGGCGGGATGCCGGCATGCAGGACGCCATCGACTTCATAGCTGAACCGTGAGCCCAAGGTTGCCACTGGAATGTCCCAGTACAGCAGGCTGGCGGCCAGTAGTGAGCCGGCGAGCAGAGCGATCAGGTGGCCGGGGATGCGTTTGGTCAGGCGTGGCCAGAGAATCAGAACCGCCAGAGTGCTGAGACCGACCAAGGTATCCCCAAGTTGCAGGCTTGGCAGGGCCGAAACCAGCGCCTGTAACTGTTCCAGGGTATGGCTGTGCTGGCCGACCTGCTGCAAGCCGAGCAGATCCTTGACCTGCAAGATGGCAATGACTATCCCGATACCGGCGGTAAAGCCCATCACCACCGGGTAGGGTACGAACTGGATAAGGCTGCCAAGTCGGGCCAGACCCAGGGTCATCAGAATCAGGCCGGCCATGATGGTTACCAGCAACAGGCCGCCGAGGCCGTATTGCTGGGTGATGGGCAGCAGAATCACTACGAAGGCGGCGGTAGGGCCGGAAATATTGAAACGCGAGCCTCCGGTCACCGCGATGATCAGGCCAGCAACGATTCCGGTATAGAGACCATGCTGAGGCGCCACTCCGACCGCGATGGCCAGCGCCATGGCCAGTGGAATGGCGATGATCCCGACCGTGATTCCGGCCAGCAGATCACCGCGCAGGGCAGCCAGCCCGTAGCCCTGATAACTGTCACGCAGGGCACTGAACAACGGCAAGGCAAAACGCCGGGGAGTCGCCATGGGGCATCCTGTTCCAGAGGGAATCAAAGGGACTGTGCGGCGATGGGGCTTGAATGACAACTCGACTTACTGCTAATACAGCGGAGTGATTCACGGCCCGGCAACGAGGAAAAGCCCGTGCGTACCATTCGCCATTACTTTGTTGGAATGCTCCTGAGTGTACTCGGCACGGCGGTATTGGCCAATCCGGTCAGTTTGCCGCATGACGAATTCATGCCCGAGGATGTTTACGGCGTACGCCGGGACAAGCCCGAGCAGATGCTGTTTCAGATCGAGCACTACCGCCTGACTGTGGGCACGGAGCAGCGTCCTGGGGCTACCCAGGTGGGCGCTGGGCATGGGGTTTGGCTGTTGCTGGAGGGGCGCTCACTGATTTCGGGCAGCCCGGTCCGGCGGGCCGAAATCAGTTTTGTCGATGCAGGCGCCAGAACTCGCCCGACCCGGCTCGATAGCCGCAGTCAGACCCTGCATCTGAGCTATCCGCTGAGCTATCTGGATACCCTGCTGCGAGTTCTGGATCAGGCCAGCCCGAGCTATGTACAGGCGCGTTTCCATGGCAATGGCACGGTTTGGGCCGATGTGCATGGCGGGCCGGTCAGTCGCTAGCGGCTGTTAGGGAGGCTGGGTACAATGGCGTTTTTGCGAATCAGCGAATGAGGTGTGGCGTGCGTAAGGACAAGAAGAAGGTCATTGGCGAGGAAATGAGCGACGAGCAGGTTGCCGCGTTTCTGCAGGCTCGGCCCTATGCGGCAGACGAGTCGCTAGAGCTGCATATCCTGACCCGAGCCTACCGCGGCCTGCGGGTGGATGATTTCGAGCGTTTTCTGGTGATGTTCAAGGCGGTGGGGCATGACCTCAATGCCGCCGACGGCCAAGGCCGGACTTTCCTTCAGCATGTCCGTGAGCACGCCCTGGGCGGTGACTATGTGACAGTACTGGAGGCGGCAGGCGCCCGCTGAGGTTCAGACTAGCTGGGCCAGCCAGGGTTGCCGCTGGCGCCGGGCGTCAGGCAGTGGCGTCAGGGCGTCGGGCGGTATGGCCTGGCCAAGCCAGCGCGGATCGCTGTGAGTGATTTCGACCCAGTGCCCGCTGTCGGGTGGCTCGGCCAGTTGCCACAGCGAGTGGCAGCGGCCCTGGTTGTCGAGCCGGGCAAAGTGGCGCATCTGGGGGCGCCGCAACAGTAAACCGATCATCAGCCCATCTCCCTGATCAGGTAATGCCGCCAGTATCGATGTGGGGCATTGCAAGTTGATGACGGTGAGAGCGGTGGAACCGTGTTGGCCTCGGATGAGTCAAATCGCAGGCACAAAGCAGGTTTTATGGTGTTACCTCAACTTGATGCAGGAGTGTTGATTCATGTTTGGTCGTTTGGGGATGCTGGTAGTGGCCGCGATGGCCCTGGTGCTTGTGGGCTGTGCCCATAGCCCGCAACAACTGAATGTGCAGCCGCAAGTGCAGGTGCCGCTCAACCCTGTCGCCCGGCAGCAGCCGGTCGTGGTGGTGGTGCAGGATACCCGTCCTTCAAAGGTGCTTGGTACCCGGGGCGGGATCTACCCCGACTCCAGCAACATCACCATTAATGAGCAGAGCCTGGGGCAGGTGCGTCACCAGGTCGAACAGGCTGTGCGTCAACTCGGCTTTAATGTAGTGCCCGAAGGTACGCCGAACGCCAACCGCCTGACGGTCAGCTTGGCTGACTTGCGTTATCAGTCGCCCAAGAGTAGCGCCTATGTGACCCAGGCTGATATCAGCGCGACTTTTGCCGCCGAGGCTCGCTCGAGTAATCAGCAGTACCAGGGACGTTACAGCGCTTCGGCCCAGCACCGGTTCGGTTATGCACCCAATCAGGCGACTAATACCCGATTGGTGACAGAGGTCATGAGTGACGCGCTGACCCGGGTGTTTCAGGATTCCACCATCGTCGAGATACTGCAACGCTGAGCACGGCCCGCAACACCTTGCTGGCCGCCGCCTGCTGATCGAGGCGGCGGCCGGCCTTCAACTACCCGGGTCTTTGTGATCCGGCTGCAACTCGGCAGGTTGCAGCATCTCATCATGTTCGGCCATGTTCCACGGCAGGGTGCCGGGGGAAATGTGGCGAAAATGCAGGTATTTTTCGAACTGATCGAGCAGATCGCCAATCAGTTCCTGCTCATCGTAACCATGCACATCGTAGGACTGTCCGCCCCGACGCAGAAACACTTCGGCGCGGTAGTAGTGGGCGTCGCCTGCGGGACTGCGATCCTGTTCCGGGAAGGCGAAGCTGGGTCGGGCGTAGTCACGCAGACGGATATCGTAGATAAAATCCAGCTCGTCGTCGCGACTGACTTCCAGATAGACCCGGCAATGTTCCTGATCGAAGCTTACGCTGGCTGGCCAGCCCTGCTCCTGCAGACCCCGGCTGACCTGCTGCATGGCTTTCATCGCAGTGCCCGAGATGAAGCTTTCAATCTGCTCGCGGCTGGCAAAGTGCAGCATACCGGCCAGTCGTTTCTTCCAGTGGCCAGGATCGCGGCCGCTGCTGTGGCGACCGCTCTGCATGGCGTACTGCAGGCTGGCGTCACGGTGGCCTTCGATGGTCAGCGCGCGCCACATCCCCGTCGCAGCGATCAGCATGATGATGGCGAATGGCAGGGCGCTGGCGATAGTCATGGTTTGCAATGCGCTGAGCCCACCGGCCAGCAGCAGGACCGAGGCCAGCACGCCTTCTAGAATCGCCCAGAAAGCCCGTTGCCAGGCCGGAGTTTGCAGTGCGCCGCCAGAGGCTAGCGAGTCGACCACCAGTGAGCCTGAGTCCGAAGAGGTGACGAAGAAAGTGATAATCAGCACTACGGTGATGAAGGACACGATCGACGTTAGCGGCAGGCGCTCGTAGAGTTTGAACAGGGCGATTGCAGTATCGTTCTGCACCTCGCTGATCAGAGCGGTGTAGCCTTCGTTCATGATCAGGTGCAGAGCGGTGTCGCCGAAGATCGAGAACCATAAAAAGGTAAACATGGTCGGTACCAGCATCACGCCGAAAACAAACTGGCGAATGGTCCGGCCGCGACTGATCTTGGCGATGAACAGGCCGACGAATGGTGCCCAGGCAATAGTCCAGCCAAAGATGAACAGGGTCCAGTTACCGATCCAGTCACTACGTGTATAGGCCTGCAGGTTGAAGGTACGCTCGACGATGTGGTTCAGGTAGCTGCCGGTGTTCTGCAGGAAGGTCTCAAGGATCATGATGCTGGGGCCAACCACGAACACGAACAACATCAAGGATACGGCCAGCACCATGTTGAGAATCGATAGCCGCTTGACGCCCTTGTCCAGGCCGGCCACTACCGAAATCAATGCCAGGGCGGTGATCGCCGCGATCGCAATGATCTGTACTGTGACATTCACCGGTATGCTGCCCCACAGATAGTTCAGGCCGGCATTGATCTGGGCCACCGACAACCCCAGGGTAGTGGCAATGCCAAACAGGGTGCCGAGAATGGCAAACACGTCGACTGCATGGCCGATCGGGCCATAGATACGCTCGCCGATCAATGGATAGAGCGCTGAGCGGATCGACAGTGGCAGACCGTGGCGAAACGAGAAATAGGCCAGTACCAGCCCCACCAGACCGTAGATCGCCCAGATATGGAAGCCCCAGTGGAAGAAGGCGATCTGCATCGCCTGCTTGGCCGCGTCGACGGTTTCAGCCGCGCCGGCCGGCGGCGATGCATAGTGCAGTACCGGTTCGGCAACTCCGAAAAACAGCAGGGCAATACCGTAACCGGCTGAGAACAACATGGCGAACCAGGCCGGGAAACTGTATTGCGGCTCGGCATGGTCGGGGCCGAGCTTGATATTGCCCCAGGATGTGCAGGCTATACCGACGATGAATACCAGAAAGATCGCCACCGCCAGCATGTAGAACCAGCCGAAGGTTTCGGTGATGAAGGCCAGCGTTGCAGAGAACGCCTTGCCAGCTTGGTCCGGGTTGCTGATGGTACCAATCACCAGCAGCAGGGCGACGATGACGGCCGGAGCGAATACCGGAACGAGAATGGTGGTCTTCCAGAGCGGTTTGTCGGTCATTGCAAAATCCTTGGCATGCCGGGCCGTTCCGCTGGGGGCGCGGCCAGTGAACGTTGCGTTCAGTATAGCGGGCAGATACTAAGGGGCAGACCGGAGGGGGTCAGAGCGTGTCTTCGTTCTCCAGTTCGACCCGGACCCGGACGCTGCCGGCGCGGACCATGCCGAGCTGTTCGGCGGCAACCCGAGAAACATCGATCACCCGGCCACCGACAAAAGGTCCACGGTCATTGATCCGCAGCACCACGCTGCGGCCGTTGTTGAGGTTTGTGACCCGCACCAGGGTGCCGAACGGCAGGCTCGGGTGGGCGGCGGTCATGCTGCCCTGGTCGTAGGGTTCGCCGCTGGCGGTGCGGCGGCCGTGCAGGCGGGAAGAGTAGAACGAGGCTTTGCCGACTTCGCTCCAGTCGGCCTCAATGCTGTTGCCATGGCTGGCCACAGCTGGCGCACTGGTGCAGGCCAGCAGGGTTAACAGCACACCAAGCAGCGCAGTCCGGCGCATGACAGCCTCCTACCTTAAATGAGCCAGTGCCGTGGCGTGATCTGTGACCACGCCCGGTCGCCTGAGGGTCAGCCTTCGAGCTTTTTCTTCAGCAGCTCGTTGACCTGTTGCGGGTTGGCCTTGCCCTTGGAGGCTTTCATTGCCTGGCCGACGAAGAAGCCGAACATCTTGCCGCGCTTGGCCTCGTCGCTGGCGCGATACTGTTCGACCTGGGCGGCGTTGGCGGCCAGCACCTCGTCAAGCATGGCTTCGATGGCGCCGCTGTCGGTCACCTGCTTGAGCCCCTTGGCTTCGATGATCGCATCGGCCGAGTCACCCTCGCCATTGGCCAGTGCCTCGAACACCATCTTGGCGATTTTGCCGGAGATGGTGTTGTCCTGGATTCGCTGAATCAGGCCGCCCAGTTGCGTGGCGCTGACCGGCGACTGTTCGATCTCCAGATCGGCCTTGTTGAGCAGGCTGGACAGCTCGCCCATAACCCAGTTGGCCGCCAGCTTGGCGTCGCCGCAGCTCTGCTGGACCTGTTCGAAGTAGTCAGCCAGCTCACGTTGGGCTGACAGGACGCTGGCATCGTAGGCCGACAGGCCGAACTGGCTTTCGAAGCGCTCACGCTTCTGCGCCGGCAGCTCCGGCAGCTCGCCACGTACTGACTCGATGAACGCCGGCTCAATCACCACCGGCAGCAGGTCCGGATCGGGGAAGTAACGGTAGTCGTTGGCTTCTTCCTTGCTGCGCATGGAGCGGGTGACGTCCTTGTTCGGATCGTACAGGCGGGTTTCCTGGACCACAGTGCCGCCGTCCTCGATCAGCTCGATCTGGCGCTGCACCTCATGGTTGATGGCCTTTTCGATAAAGCGGAACGAGTTGACGTTCTTGATCTCGCAGCGGGTGCCGAACTCAGCCTGGCCCTTGGGCCGTACCGAGACGTTGCAGTCACAACGCAGCGAGCCTTCGGCCATGTTGCCGTCGCAGATGCCCAGATAGCGCACCAGCGAGTGGATGGTCTTGGCATAGGCCACCGCTTCCTTGGCGCTGCGCATGTCCGGTTCGGAGACGATCTCCAGCAGCGGGGTGCCGGCGCGGTTCAGGTCGATGCCGGTCATGCCGTGAAAGTCTTCGTGCAGGCTCTTGCCAGCGTCTTCTTCCAGGTGTGCCCGGGTAATCCCAACGCGCTTGACCGTGCCATCCTCCAGGGTGATGTCGAGGTGGCCCTTGCCGACGATCGGCAGTTCCATCTGGCTGATCTGGTAGCCCTTGGGCAGGTCCGGGTAGAAGTAGTTCTTGCGCGCGAACACGTTGGTCATGCCGATCTCGGCATCCACCGCCAGGCCGAACTTGATCGCGTTCTTAACCGCCTGGGCATTGAGCACCGGCAGGCTGCCGGGCATGCCCAGGTCAACCAGGCTGGCCTGGGTGTTAGGCTCGGCGCCGAAGGTGGTGGCGCTGCCGGAGAAGATCTTCGAGGCGGTGGTCAGCTGGGCGTGGATTTCCAGGCCGATGACGATTTCCCATTGCATAGTCTGTCCTCAGTCCTCTCAATAACCTGCGGGTGCGCGGGTATGCCAGTCGGTGTGCTGCTGGTACTGGTGGGCGATGTTCAGCAGGCGCGCCTCGCTGAAGTAGGGTCCGAGCAACTGCATGCCAATTGGCAGACCATTGGCGAACCCGGCCGGCAGTGCGATGCCCGGCACGCCGGCGAGGTTGGCGGTGATGGTGTAGATATCGGTCAGGTACAGGCTGACCGGATCGTCGATTTTTTCACCGATGCGGAAGGCCGGGGTTGGTGAGGTTGGGCAAAGAATCGCGTCGACCTGCTCATAGGCGGCCATGAAGTCGTTCTTGATCAGCCGGCGGATCTTCTGGGCCTTGAGGTAGTAGGCGTCGTAGTAGCCGGCCGACAGCGCATAGGTGCCGACCAGAATCCGCCGCTTGACCTCGGCGCCGAAGCCTTCGCCGCGTGAGCGGGTGTAGAGGTCGGTCAGATCTGCCGGGTTGTCGCAGCGATAGCCGAAACGCACGCCGTCAAAACGTGACAGGTTGGACGAGGCCTCGGCCGGGGCGATTACGTAGTAGGCCGGGATTGCCAGTTCGGCATTGGGCAGGCTGATTTCCTTGATCTCGGCACCAAGAGCCTGGAACTGCTTGACGGCGGCTTCGATAGCTGCGGCGGTGGCGCTGTCCAGTCCGGCGCTGAAGTATTCCTTAGGCAGGCCGATGCGCAAACCCTTGAGTGAGTCGTTAAGGCTGGCCGAGTAGTCCGGCACCGGGGCATCGACACTGGTCGAGTCCTTAGGGTCGAAACCGGCCATGGCCTGCAGCAACAGGGCGCAGTCTTCGGCGTTGCGGGCCATAGGGCCGCCCTGGTCGAGGCTCGAGGCGTAGGCGATCATGCCCCAGCGCGAGACCCGACCATAGGTCGGCTTGAGTCCGGTCAGGGCGGTGAAACCGGCCGGCTGGCGGATCGAACCGCCAGTATCGGTACCGGTGGCCGCTGCACACAGCCGGGCGGCCACGGCAGCCGCCGAGCCGCCGGATGAGCCACCGGGTACGTGTTCACTGTTCCAGGGGTTGCGCACCGGGCCATAGAAACTCGATTCGTTCGACGAGCCCATGGCGAATTCGTCCATGTTGGTCTTGCCCAGCATCACTGTGCCGGCGTCGATAAAACGCTGGGTCACGGTGGATTCGTAGGGGGCAATGAAGTTGTCGAGCATCTTAGAGCCGCAACTGGTGCGCACGCCTTGGGTGCAGAACAGGTCCTTGTGTGCCAGGGCAATGCCGGTCAGTGGGCCAGCGTCACCGGCGGCGATTCGCGCGTCGGCGGTGCGGGCCTGTTCCAGGGCCAGTTCCGGGGTTACGGTGATGTAGCTGTTGAGCGCGCCATCGAACTGCTCGATGCGCTTGAGGTAGTGCTGGGTCAGCTCGACGCTGGAAATCGCCTTGCTGCGCAGGGCCTGGGATAGCTCGGCCAGGGTTTTCTCATGCATGGGGAAGCTCTCGTCGCGACGGATTATTCGATCACCTTGGGTACCAGATACAGCCCGGCTTCGGTCGCCGGAGCGATGGCCTGGTAGGCATCGCGCTGATTCTGCTCGGTCACGCTGTCCGGACGCAGGCGCTGGGTGGTTTCCAGCGGATGGGCTAGCGGCTCGATGCCGGTAGTGTCCACGGCCTGCATCTGGTCGATCAGACTGAGAATGCCGGACAACTTGGCAGTGGTGGCGGGGATCTCGTCCTCGCTGATGGCGATGCGGGCCAGATGGGCGATCTTTTCCACATCGGAGCGGTCAAAGGCCATGTGCTGTTCTCCATGAAGCCGGGAATGATTCCGGTCAATTGGCGCGGATGTTACCGATATCGGCCGTAATGGCGCGGGGAAACCGGACAAAGGGGCGAATTTACCACATCCGCGCCTTGCCCAAAAACCCCGCCATTGTTAGAGTTGCGACACTTCCGGAAGTACCGATCAGTTACCTGTGAGCGTGATATTGTCCGGCCAGTCATGCGGGTTGCCGCTGTCTTTGTGAGTGATCGCTGCTGGTCTGTGCTGCTTATCAGGTAGCTTATCCGTGTTTCCCTACAATTTATTATTTTTATTTACGCGTCTCGGGATACTGTTTACCCATGTTCAAAAAAATTCGTGGCATGTTTTCCAGCGATCTGTCCATCGACCTGGGCACGGCCAATACCCTGATTTATGTCCGCGATCGCGGCATCGTTCTTGACGAGCCTTCAGTGGTAGCAATTCGCAGCCACGGCAACCAGAAAAGCGTGGTTGCTGTCGGCACCGAGGCCAAGCGCATGCTCGGCCGTACCCCGGGCAACATCCAGGCCATTCGGCCGATGAAGGACGGCGTGATCGCCGACTTCAGCGTCTGTGAAAAGATGCTCCAGTACTTCATCAACAAGGTTCACGAGAACAGCTTCATTCAGCCCAGCCCGCGAGTGCTGATCTGTGTACCGTGCAAGTCGACCCAGGTCGAGCGCCGGGCGATTCGTGAATCGGCGCTGGGCGCCGGGGCCCGCGAGGTGTTCCTGATCGAGGAGCCGATGGCGGCGGCGATCGGTGCCGGTTTGCCGGTAGAAGAGGCGCGCGGCTCGATGGTAGTCGATATCGGCGGTGGTACCACCGAGATTGCCCTGATTTCGCTCAACGGCGTGGTCTATGCCGAATCGGTACGGGTCGGTGGTGATCGCTTCGATGAGGCGATCGTGACCTATGTGCGGCGCAACTACGGCAGTCTGATCGGTGAATCGACTGCCGAGCGGATCAAGCAGGAAATCGGTGTGGCCTACCCCGGTGGCGATGTGCTGGAGGTCGATGTCCGTGGCCGCAACCTGGCCGAAGGCGTGCCGCGCAGCTTCACCCTGAACTCCAACGAGGTGCTGGAAGCACTGCAGGAGTCGCTGGCCTCCATCGTTCAGGCAGTCAAGAGCGCACTGGAGCAGTCGCCGCCGGAACTGGCCTCGGATATCGCCGAGCGTGGGCTGATCCTGACCGGTGGCGGGGCGCTGCTGCGTGATCTGGACAAGCTGCTGGCGCAGGAAACCGGCCTGCCGGTAATCGTCGCCGAAGATCCGCTGACCTGCGTTGCCCGCGGCGGTGGCAAGGCACTGGAAATGATGGATCAGCACAGCATGGACCTGCTCTCCACCGAGTGATTCGCTGTGATCCGGCAGGCTCGCCTGGTGGCAGTCTGCCGGACTTGTGGTTGTCAACCCGTGGCGCAATGGGAGACCCGCCATTAAACCGCTATTCATCAAGGGACCGTCACTGGGCGTACGGCTGTTCGCACTGACGGTGCTATCCGTTGTGTTGATGGTTATCGACGCTCGGTTCGCGGCGCTGCAACCGCTGCGCGCTCAGCTTGGTCTGCTGCTGACGCCGCTGTATTACGTCGCTGAAGTTCCGGCCCGGACCTGGGATACCTTTCACCAACTGACTTCCAGCCGGGCCGAGCTGATTGCCGAGAATGAACGGCTGCGCGCCGAGTCGCTGCTGATTCAGCGTCAACTGCAGAAGCTGGCCTCGCTGACCGAGCAGAACGTGCGTCTGCGTGAACTGCTCAACTCCTCCTCGTTGGTAGATGAGCGGGTGCTGGTGGCTGAACTGATCGGTGTCGACCCCAATCCCTTTACCCAGCGCCTGATGATCAACAAGGGTGAGCGCGATGGCGTGTTCCTTGGCCAGCCAGTGCTGGACGCCAGCGGCCTGATGGGTCAGGTGGTCGAGGTCATGCCGCATACCGCCCGGGTTCTGCTGATTACCGACGCCGCCCACAGTCTGCCGGTGCAGGTCAACCGCAACGGCCTGCGGGCCATCGCAGCCGGGACCGGTAACAACGAATATCTGGAACTGCGCTATGTTGGGGATACCGCCGATATTCGGGTCGACGACATTCTGGTCAGCTCCGGTCTGGGGCAGCGCTTCCCGGCCGGTTATCCGGTTGGCCGGGTCGTCGCTGTGGATCGCGATCCAGGGCATCCGTTTGCCGAGGTCAAGGTGGCACCCACCGCGCAGCTCAATCGCAGTCGTTACATGTTGCTGGTATTCAGCCCGGAAAGTGCCTATGGCGAAGTGCTGCCGGCGCTGGAGTTGGCGGGTGAGCAAGAACAGAATGGCGCGCAGGATGAGGGCGAGCAGGTTGCCGAGCCGGTAGCAGCTGAAACTGCCGACCAGGCTTCAGAGGAGAGTGGCGATGCGCAATAGTCTGTTGATCGCCTTGAGCATTCTCGCCGCTCTGTTATTGAGCATCATGCCGATGCCCTCGCCGCTGGATCTGGGGCGGCCGATGTGGCTGGCGATGGTGCTGGCCTACTGGGTGATGGCGTTGCCTCACCGGGTCGGCCTGCTGACCGCCTGGGTCAGTGGGTTGGCGACCGATGTTCTGTACGGCGAGTTGTTTGGCCAGCATGCACTGGTCATGACTCTGGTGGCCTGGCTGGTGCTGTTGCTGCATCAGCGTATCCGGCGTTTCCCGTTGTGGCAGCAGAGCCTGGTGATGCTGCCGGTTCTGGGCATCGCCCAGATGGTTCTGCTGTGGCTCAACAGCCTGAGCGGCAACCGGCCGCCGACCCTGCTTTTCCTTATGCCGGCGCTGGTCAGCGTATTCCTCTGGCCCTGGGTATCGTCGGTCCTGTCGGTGCTGCGTAAACGCTTCCATGTCTACTGAACCCCTGTACCTGGCCTCTGCCTCTCCGCGCCGGCGTGAACTGCTGGCCCAGATCGGTGTGCCTTGCCAGCGGCTGGTGTGTGCGGTAGATGAGCAGCAACTGGCCGGCGAGTCGGCTGAGGCCTATGTATTGCGGGTGACGGCCGACAAGGTTCAAGCCGGGCTGGCGCAGGTTGCCGATGGTGCGGTGGTGCTGGCGGCGGATACTGCCGTGGTGCTGGGCGAGCAGATTCTCGGCAAACCGGTCGATCGTCAGCAGGGGCTGGAGATGTTGCGGGCGCTGTCCGGACGTGAGCACCGGGTACTTACGGCGGTCGCCGTGGCGCAGAGCGGGCGCTGTCTGAGTTTGCATGTGGAAACCCGGGTCTGGTTCCGGGACCTGAGTGAGACCGAGATCGAAGCCTACTGGGCTAGCGGTGAGCCTCAGGACAAGGCCGGGGCCTATGGCATTCAGGGGCTGGGCGCGATCTTTGTCGAGCGGATCGACGGCAGCTACAGCGCCGTGGTCGGATTGCCCTTGATGGAAACTGCACAATTACTGGCCCAGTTCGGGGTTGCCTGTTGGCAGCCGCTACCGCCGGCGGCCGGCTGAACTCCCAACCCGCCTTCAACGAATCGGTTGATTGGCTGACTCTATCTCAGTGATCGCTGTTGCACAGCTCGATTCACCGGTATTCTGCCAGTATGAATTGAGCGGGAGAGCCTATGAGCGAAGAAATTCTGATCAACGTCACCCCGATGGAAACCCGGGTGGCCCTGGTCGAAAACGGGGTGTTGCAAGAGGTCCATGTCGAGCGAACCCTGCGTCGTGGTATCGTCGGCAATATCTACAAAGGCAAGGTCGTGCGGGTTCTGCCCGGCATGCAGGCCGCGTTTGTCGATATCGGCCTGGAACGCGCAGCCTTTATCCATGCCTCGGAAATCTCCGAGCGCGAAGGGCCGGCGGTCGAGCCGATCAGTTCGCTGGTACATGAGGGCCAGTCGCTGGTGGTGCAGGTGACCAAGGACCCGATCGGTACCAAGGGCGCACGGCTGACCACCCACCTGTCGGTACCTTCGCGTTATCTGGTGTATATGCCCAAGACCCCGCATGTGGGGATTTCGCTGAAAATCGAAGATGAAGCCGAGCGTGAGCGGCTCAAGCAGATTGTCGCCCACTGTGTCGAAGATGAAGGCGTGGAAGAGGCCGGTGGTTTCATTCTGCGTACCGCTGCCGAGGCAGCGCGGGAGGAAGATATCCTGGTCGATATCCGCTATGTGCGCCGGCTTTGGCAGCAGATCTCCCAGCAGATGAGCCAGGCCCCGGCACCTTCGGTGCTGTACGAGGATCTGGCCCTGGCATTGCGCACCCTGCGCGATCTGGTCAATCCGCGGATCGAGAAGATCCGGATCGACTCGCGGGAAACCTTCCAGAAGATCGAGCAGTTCGTTCAGGAGCTGATGCCGGGCATCGAGGAAAAACTCGAGCACTATCCCGGCGAGCGACCGATCTTTGACCTCTATGGGGTCGAGGATGAGATCCAGAAGGCCATGGAGCGGCGGGTCATGCTCAAGTCCGGCGGCCATCTGGTGATCGATCAGACCGAGGCGATGACCACCATCGACGTCAATACCGGGGCCTTTGTCGGGCATCGGACCCTTGAAGAAACCATCTTCAAGACCAATCTTGAGGCGGCCACGGCGATTGCCCGGCAACTGCGCCTGCGCAATCTGGGCGGGATCATCATCATCGACTTCATCGACATGGAAGACGAGGATCATCAGCGCCAGGTACTGCGGACCCTGGAAAAGCAGCTCGAACGCGATCATGCCAAAACCAACATCATCGGCATCACCGAGCTGGGTCTGGTGCAGATGACCCGCAAGCGAACCCGCGAAAGTTTGGAACAGGTGCTCTGTGAGCCTTGTCCAAGTTGTCAGGGGCGGGGGATTCAGAAAACCCCGGAAACCGTGTGTTACGAAATCTTCCGCGAAATCCTGCGCGAAGCCAGGGCCTATCAGGCCGATGCCTACATGGTACTGGCTTCGCAATCGGTCATTGATCGTTTGCTTGACGAAGAATCGGGCAATGTCGCCGATCTTGAGCTGTTTATCGAGCGGCCGATCAAGTTTCAGGTGGAAACCATGTATACCCAGGAACAGTACGACGTGGTGTTGATGTGATGAACGGGTGAACCCGATGCTCTGGCAAACCTGGCTGCGACGCCTATTGGATGGGCTGATCCTGCTTTTGGTGGGCTGGTTGCTGCTGGCCGCGATTTACGTCAGCCTGGGTCGCCAGTTCATGCCGGTGGTGGCCGACTACCAGGCTGAGCTGGTGGCCAAGGCCGAGCAACTGAGCGGCCGGGCCATCCACCTTGAGCGCCTGCAGGGCGAGATGCAGGGCGGGCAGCCGGTGTTCAAGCTGCGTGGCTTGCAGGTGCATGCCGACCTTGATCCTGACAGCCCGATACTATTTGCCCTGGACAACGTAACCGCCCGGCTTGATCTGTTTGCCAGCCTCTGGCAACGCCGGCCGGTGATGGATGCGTTGCAGATTCAGGGTCTGGAGCTGGAACTGAGCGAAAACGCCGACGGCCACTGGCAGGTGCATGGCCTTGGCGGCCAAAGCGCCCAACTGGCCGGGTTGGATGAGGCCCTGCGCTTGCTCTCCAGCCAACGGCGGATCACCCTGCTTGAAACCCGAATTCGCATCAGCCCCTGGCAGCAACCCGACTGGGTGTTCAGCGAAGGCGACCTGACCCTGCTCAATGGCCCCAACTGGCATCGGCTCGATGGTCAGGTCAACCTGCCGGATGGTGAGCGGCTGCGCTGGCAGGCCAGTGCCCTGATGCCTGGGCTGGACTGGCAGCGCCTGTCGCTGGGGTTTTTCCTGGAGTTGCCGGCGACCAACTGGGGCCGTTGGCTGCCGCCAGCCTGGATGGAGCGCCTGCAGATCCAGACCTTGGTGGCCGGCGGGCAGCTCTGGGGCAGTTGGCAGCATCAGCGCCTGGATCATCTGCAGGGGCTGCTGATCACCCCGCAGCTGGAACTGAATGGGGTGCGCCAGGTGCCGGTGCTGAATGATCTGGTTGCCCGTTTCGAATGGCGCGAACAGGCTGGCCAGCAATCGCTGCGAGTTGACGAGCTGAGCATGCGCCTGGATGAAGATATCTGGCCGGCAACCCGGATTCAGTTGCAGCGTGAACTGGAATCCGGAGCCTGGCTGGCCCGAGTCGATCAGCTACCGCTGGAGCGTCTGGGCCACTGGTTGCCGGGCTTGATCGAGCACGAGCTGACCGCCGAGGTCATCAGCACCCTGGCACCCCGTGGGACCCTGCGCGATGTGCAATTGAACGGAACGAGCGACTGGCGTGACTGGCGCAACCTGCGACTGCAGGCCCGGCTTGATCGGGTCGGGATCTCAGCCTGGGAAGCGGTGCCGGCCTTTGAAGGGGTGAGTGGCAGCCTGAGTGGCAGCCCGGCTGAGGGCGAATTGCGGGTGGCCAGCGAGGACTGGGCGATCCATCTGCCGCAACTGTTTCCCCAGGCTTGGCACTACCAGCGGGCCGAGGGCGAGCTGCATTGGCGCTGGTCGGATGAACTGGGGCTGAGCCTGATAGCGCCGGGCCTGCGTGCGACAGGTGAGGAAGGTCCGTTGACTGCCCGGATGGAGTTGCTGTTGCCGCCGCCCGGAGGGGTTCCGACCATGGACCTGCGTGTCGCCCTGCGCGATAGCCAGGCCCGTTTCCATGAGCGTTACTTGCCAACCCTGGCCCCTGCGTTCGAGCCGGCGCTGGCCGATTGGCTCAAGGACTCGCAGCTCAGTGGTCGGGTACCCCAGGCGATCTTTGCCTATCGAGGTTCGCTGCTCAAGGACGCTGAGCCGGACGAGCGTCAGATTGACCTGTATGCCCGGCTGGAGGGTGGCAGCCTGCAGTTCCAGCCCGGCTGGCCAGGGTTGAGCGAGGTATCTGCAACCCTGTATCTGGACAATGAGTTGCTGGATATCGGGCCGGGGCAGGCCCGGCTGCTGGATACTGAGCTCAGTGGCATTCAGGTCTCGACCCGGCGTGAGAGTCCCGAGGCGGCATTGCGCCTGCTGGTGGCTGGCGACTTTAAGGGGCCGTTGAGTGATGCCCTGACGCTGATGCAGGACAGCCCGCTGGCTGAGCTGAGCGGTGACCCGCTGGCCGGTTGGCAAGGTCAGGGTCAGGTCGATGGACAGCTGGCCCTGGCCATTCCGCTGCGTCAGGGCCAGCCGCTGGGCGTTGAAGTGGGCTGGCAGGCTGAGGTCCAGCAGTTGCAGATTCCGCAGTTGCAGGAGCCGATTCATGAACTGCGTGGCCGGTTCGCCTACAGCGATGCGCAGGGACTTAAGGCCCCAGGACTGACGCTGCGTTTTCTCGGTGAGCCGGTTACCGCCGAGATTGATCGGGTTGACGCACAGCAACGTATCCGCCTCAGTGGCAAGCACTCGCTGGAGCGGTTGCAGAGCTGGACACTGCTGGGTGCGGAGGCTCTGCCCAAGGGGCTGGCCAGTGGGGCGCTGGACTGGCAGGCCGACGTGCGTCTGGCTGAAGGCCGTCAGCGGGTTGAAGTTAGCAGTGCATTGGAGGGTGTCAGTCTGGCGCTGCCAGAACCCCTGGCCAAGTCGAGTGCCGAGCGCTTGCCGAGCCGGCTGCTGCTGGATCTGACGCCAGGGCTGCAACGTTGGCAATTCAATCTGGGGCCCGAGCTGCGCGGCCTGATTCATATCGATGAGCGCCAACTGGCCGGTGATCTGCGCTACCGCAGCGGCAGCCCGGTGACCCCGATCTGGCCCGGGCTGGCGGTGCAGGCCCGGTTCCGAGAGTTCGACTGGGGCCACTGGCAGCAGTGGCTGGACGGCAGCGCGTTGAAACCGGCTGACACCCCACTGGCGCAGGCCCCGGCTGGACAGATGGGCGACCTGGTACAGCGGCTCAATGTCCAGGCCGATCGCTTTCAGGGTTTTGGGCTGGATCTGGACAATGTTCAGGTCAGTGGCGCACGTACCAGCAATGGTTGGCTGCTGGATATCGAACAGAGCAGCTTGCGTGGGCAAATCGGTTGGCCCGACGCCAAGGATGCACCGGTGGTGGTTGAGCTTCAGCGTCTGACGCTGCCGCGCCACGAGCCAGACCCGGATCATACTGCGCTGGTCGAGCCGGTGGTGCCGGAAGACCCGCTGGCCACCTTTGATCCGACCAGCCTGCCGAGCCTGGATGTGCGCATCCATGCCCTGCACTGGGGTGATGAGCTGGTGGGTGGTGTGCGTTTCTCGGCGCGCCCGAGCAGCACTGGTAGCCGTTTCAGCGGGGTTGACGTCGATCTGCGTGGTCTGCGTCTGCAGGGTGATCTGGACTGGTTGCGCTCGGGTAGCCGCTTTACCGGCGAGCTCAACACCACGGATCTGGGTGCGGTATTGAAAGCCTGGAATTATGCCCCGACCCTGACCAGCGAACGCTTCCAGGCCCGGACCGAGTTGAGCTGGCCAGGCTCGCCAGCGTTCTTCGCGCTGGCTCGCAGCAGTGGTACGGTCAGTCTTGATGCAAGCAATGGCGCGCTGCAAAGTGGTGAAGGCTCGGCCGATGCACTGCGGGTATTCGGTCTGTTGAACTTCAATGCCTTGACCCGCCGTCTGCGCCTGGATTTTTCCGATCTGTTTGGCAAGGGCACAGCCTATGACAGTTTCAAGGGCGAACTGGGGCTGGATACTGGGGTGATGCACACTCGCACGCCGCTGATCATGGACGGACCGAGCGCCAAGTTGCAGCTTGAAGGTCAGCTTGATCTGCCTAATGACCAGATTGATATGGGCCTGTTGGTGACCTTGCCGGTTACCAACAACCTGCCCTTGGCGGCGATTCTGGCCGGAGCCCCACACATTGGCGGCGTACTGTTTCTGGCCGACCGCATTCTGGGCGACCGGGTCGCGCGTTTTGCCTCGGTCAAGTACCGGATCAGCGGTGACTGGCAACAACCCAACGTAGAGTTTGACCGGGCCTTCGACAGCAAGGCCGCTCTGGAGAATTGATATGGCTCAGGTAGCAGCCCTGCAGATGCTCAGCGGCCCAGAGGTCAAGGCCAACCTCAATCAGGCAGCGATGCTGATTGGTGAAGCGGCGGCGGCCGGAGCCGAGTTGATTTTGCTGCCCGAATGCTTCGCGGCCTTCGGCAATCGGTCACTGGCCGAGGTTGCCAAGGCCGAGTTTGGCGGTAGCGGTCCGATCCGCAATTTCCTTGCGCGTCAGGCGCGCGAGCACGGCGTCTGGCTGGTGGGCGGCAGTATCCCGTTGCCGGCCAGCGACGACGGCAAGGCCCTGGCCAGTTGCCTGGTCTATGACGATCAGGGGCAGGAAGTCGCCCGCTACGACAAATTGCATCTGTTCGATGTCGAAGTGCCGGACAATACCCGCAGCTATCGCGAGTCGCGCGACTATGAACATGGTCAGCAACTGGTCTGCCTGGACACGCCGGTCGGGCGCCTGGGCCTGAGCATCTGTTACGATGTGCGCTTTCCCGACCTGTATCAGGCCCTGCGCCGGGCCGGGGCCGAGCTGATCGTGGTGCCGTCGGCCTTTACCGCAGTCACCGGGCTGGCCCACTGGGAGGTCCTGCTGCGGGCTCGGGCCATCGAAACCCAGTGTTACATACTGGCGGCCAACCAGGGTGGGCTTCACGCCGGTGGCCGTGAGACCTTTGGGCATAGTTGCCTGATCGATCCCTGGGGCGTGATCCAGGCTTGCCTGCCCGAAGGCATGGGCGTGGTTGCTGGCGCTATCGACCACCAGCATCTGAAAGATATCCGTGCGCGTATGCCGGTTGCCGAGCATCGCCGTTTTGCCGTGACTGACCGTATCGAGCCGGTCACCAAGGAGCCAAAATCTGATGAATGAACTGATCCAACAGGCCGAGCAGCGTCTGCTGGCTCCTGCCGAGCTTAGTGCTGACGGGGTTGCCGAAGTGCTGGGGCAACTGCTCAAGGGCCCGGGTGTGGATGCTGCCGATCTGTATTTTCAGCACCAGATCAGCGAGTCCTGGGTGCTGGAGGATGGGATCGTCAAGGATGGCAGTTTCAATGTTGACCAGGGTGTTGGCGTGCGTGCCCTGTCCGGTGAAAAAACCGGGTTTGCCTACAGCAATGACATCCGTCTGCCGGCCCTGAGTCAGGCTGCCGGGGCTGCCCGATCGATTGCCCGGGCCGGCCAGAGCGGTCGGGTCCAGGCCTGGCAGCGGCTGGCTGGGCAGCCGCTGTATCTGCCGGACAACCCGCTGGAGGCCATGCCCCAACCTGACAAGGTTGCCTTCCTGCAGCGCCTGGATGCCTATACCCGCAGCCTGGATGCGCGCATCACCCAGGTCAGCATCAGCCTGGGCGGCGTCCACGACACCGTACTGATTGCCGCCAGTGACGGAACCTGGGCCGGCGATATCCGGCCGTTGGTGCGGCTCAATGTCAGCGTCATCATCGAACATAACGGTCGCCGCGAACGCGGCAGCTTTGGTGGTGGCGGGCGTACCGACTACCGCTTCTTCGAGGCCGAGGAACGGGCCATGGCCTATGCCCGCGAGGCGGTACGCCAGGCCTCGGTCAACCTCGAGGCAGTGGCTGCACCAGCCGGTAGCCTGCCGGTCGTGATGGGCCCAGGCTGGTCCGGGGTGTTGCTGCACGAGGCGGTTGGGCACGGTCTGGAAGGCGATTTCAACCGCAAGGGCAGTTCGGCCTATAGCGGCCGGGTCGGCGAGAAGGTAGCTTCCAGCCTGTGTACCATTGTTGATGATGGCACCCTGCCAGGCCGGCGCGGCTCGCTGAGCCTGGATGACGAGGGCCAGCCGACCCACTGCACCACCCTGATCGAGAACGGCATCCTCAAGGGCTATATGCAGGACAAGCTGAATGCCCGGCTGATGGGGGTAGCGCCGACCGGTAACGGGCGCCGCGAGTCCTATGCGCATCTGACCATGCCGCGCATGACCAATACCTACATGCTGGCTGGCGAAAGCGAGCCGGAAGAAATCATCCGTTCGGTGAAAAAAGGTTTGTACTGCGCCAATCTCGGCGGAGGTCAGGTCGATATCACCAGCGGCAAGTTCGTATTTTCCACCAGTGAAGCCTACCTGATCGAAGACGGGCGGATCACCGCGCCAGTCAAGGGTGCGACCCTGATCGGCAATGGCCCGGAGGTGATGACCCGCGTGTCTATGGTGGGTAACGACCTGCAACTCGACAGTGGTGTTGGCACCTGTGGCAAGGATGGTCAGTCGGTGCCGGTTGGGGTCGGCCAGCCGACGCTGAAAATAGACCAGATTACTGTGGGTGGTACGGGCTGAGTGCAATAGCAGCACAGCACTTGGATCGCTACGCCGCTAGCCCGGATGTTGCACGAGCATGCCGCTGAAGCCAACCATTCTGGGCTTCGGCGCTGATAGTGTGCCGAAGCCAGCTTGCATGGCTGTTTTTGAACATTTCACCTTTTCCAGACACAGCTCCCCAGCCCCATTGTTTATCAACACGCTGGGACAGCACTCCGGGCTACCAAACGCTAATCAGCCAGCTCAAGAGCCTGCAAAGCAGCTAAATCCTGACGTTCACTCTGGATGACCACCTGTAGCAACTGCTGACGAGACGCAGCAAAATCACAGGCGTCGGACAACAGCTTAATCAAGATCACAAGATCTTCCTGATTGACCTTAACCTGTGTCCCAATGGAAAAACACCACGTATGCGGTGTTGTCTGCTCATCCAGTCCATCCAGCAACAAATCATAGGCCGCATCCCAGTTACCGCCAAAATAGTCAGGAAAATCAAAGGCAGAAGCCAGACACGCCAATATGCTGGATTTATCCAGAACCCGACCATCATCCAACGGCCAGACCGCCGAACCAGTCAGCGGCTGCTTTCGCCAGCGAATGGTTGCTGTCATATCTGTCATCTTACTGCCCCCTGGATACGAACGAATGAGCGGTAGTGATCCTGGGTGTAATAAAACACCTCTGGCGGATTGCCGCCGGTCACCACCCGGCGCGGTCCACGATGTGACAGACCGGGCGTGTCTACCGTGTATTCGCGGTAGTAGCCACGCGGCTTGGCGGGTAGCAGTCGTTCACGATTTTCAAAGGTAATGCCATCACGCGAGTAGGGGAAAGGGCCATTGCTGCGAATACGAGCAAGGGTTTTCTGCAGCTCCTGCTCTTGGGCGGAAAGCTGAGGCTGTGTCGACTGTTGTTGCGCAACACCCGGTGCATCGCCAAAGAACCGGTCAAACCCGCCGCCCCCAAACTGGTACAGGGCAAAGACTACCGCCAAGCCAAAAAGAATTCTTTTCATGCCACTATTCCATCAAGAGTTATGCCGGGTAAACTCCGCACCCCAAAGATGCCTCAGCGGCGCTCGAACCGCCCGGCCATCCGATTCTTGCGTACCCCGTCGGCGGGGAACACCCGTCCGCTCATGGCGATCCAGACGCCGGGCTGGCAAATGTTGAGGGCGCCGACCGCCAGCCCGAGGTTGAACAGGGCGTCGCTGTCGCGAAAGCGGGCTGGCTGCATGGCGCCAGTCAGGACGATGACCTTGTGTTCTATATCGGCCAGCGCGGCGGCGGTGACGGTCATGGTATCGGTGCCGTGGATGATCAGGATGTGTTCATGCGGGCAGTTGGCGACCCGCTCATGGATCAGGGTGCGGTCGTCATCGTCCAGATCCAGGCTGTCCTTTTTCAGCAGCGACTCCACACTATAGTTGAAGCCGACCCGGCCCTGCTCAAGCAGCTCAGCGGCCATGGGTTCGCCAATTTTGTATTCACTCAGGGCGTCGAAGTAGACTTTGTCGAAGGTACCCCCGGTGGTGAATATCTGTACGAACATGAGCTTGTCTCCACAATGAATGAACCGAGTATGCCTGTTGCGCCGCCACAAAGCAGCCATGAGGAACCGTCGACGTGCTGGTGGGTATATATTGTACGGGCTGAGAACGGTCATCTTTACACTGGGATCAGCACCGACCCGCAGCGACGTTTTCGCCAGCATCAGCAGGGCAAGGGCGCACGTTTTTTCAATCGCAGCCCGGCCCAGGCGCTGGTCTGGCGTGAGCTGTGTGGCGACCATGGCACGGCACTGCGCCGCGAACTGGCCATCAAGGCCTTGAACAAAAAAGCCAAGGAACGACTGATCAGTCAGTTCGATGGCTGATGATCAGTCACCACGAGCAACTGGGCATCAGCCGGCGGCACCGCTAAGCTGCATGGACCTTGAATGGAGAATCCCCATGACCGATCTGATCCTGCATCATTACCCGCAATCGCCGTTCGCCGAGAAAGCCCGCCTGTTACTGGGCTTCAAGGGCCTGTCCTGGCACTCGGTACTGATTCCTCCGGTCATGCCCAAGCCGGACCTGACCGCGCTGACCGGCGGTTACCGGCGCACCCCGGTACTGCAGATTGGCGCCGATATTTATTGCGATACCGCACTGATCGCCCGCCGTCTGGAGCAGGAAAAGGCCACCCCGGCCCTGTTCCCGGAAGGGCGCGAAGCGGCGGCCACGGCGCTGGCCCAGTTCGCCGATCAGGTGCTGTTTCAGCACGCGGTGGCGATCAATTTCCAGCCCAAAGGCCTGGCTGCACGGTTTGCCGGGATGCCGGAAGAGGTGATCAAGGGCTTCGTGGCTGATCGCCAGAAACTCTTCAGCGGTGGTACGGCCAGTCGCCTGGATACCCAGGTGGCATTGTCCCAGTGGCCGACTCTGCTCGGGCGACTGGAAACCCAGCTCGAACGCAATGGTGATTACCTGCTGGGTGAACTGGCCTGCATCGCCGACTTCGCCTATTACCATCCGCTGTGGTTCGTTGCCAGCAACGCGGCCGTGGCCGAGGCGCTGGATGGTTATCCGGCGGTCAGAGCCTGGATGCAGCGCATTGCCGATGTGGGGCATGGGGCCCATACCGAGCTGAGCGCCGCCGAGGCAATCGGCATCGCCCAGGCGGCAACCCCGCAAGCTATACCCGAGAGCACATTTGTTAGCCCGCTTGGCTTGCAGGTGGGTCAAGCGGTCAGTGTCAATGCCGTAGACTATGGTACCGATCAGGTGGCTGGCACGTTGGTCTACGAAGATGCCGAGCAGATCATCATTGCCCGCGAGGACGAGCGTGCCGGGCTGCTGCATGTGCACTTCCCGCGCTTCGGCTTTGCCCTGTCGGCGGCCTGATCGGGGTTAGTAAGTTGAACGTTGTTTAGCGATGACCGGTGTGCCGGTCAATGACTGCAACAAACAGGGAGCTATTGTGAGCGCGATCATCACTGTCAGGGATCTGGCAAAAACCTACGACTCGGGGTTTCAGGCGCTCAAGGGTGTCAGTCTGGAAATTCGCCGGGGTGAAATCTTTGCCTTGCTCGGCCCCAATGGAGCAGGCAAGACCACCCTGATCAGCATTGTTTGCGGGCTGGTCAATCCCTCGGCCGGCCAGGTGCTGGTAGGGGAGCACGACATCGTGCGGCATTATCGCAAGGCCCGCAGCCTGATCGGCCTGGTACCCCAGGAGTTGACCAACAACATGTTCGACACGGTGCTGGCTACCGTACGCCTGAGCCGTGGACTGTTCGGCAAGGCGCCGGACGAAGCGCTGATCGAGCGGATTCTGCGTGAGCTGTCGCTGTGGGACAAGCGCAACGAGCGGATCATGGCGTTGTCCGGTGGGATGAAGCGCCGGGTGCTGATTGCCAAGGCGCTGGTCCATGAGCCCCAGGTGCTGTTTCTCGATGAGCCGACGGCCGGGGTCGATGTCGAGCTGCGTCGCGACATGTGGGCCATGGTGCGGCGCCTGCGTGATAACGGCGTGACCATCATCCTCACCACCCATTACATCGAAGAGGCCGAGGAAATGGCCGATCGCATCGGGGTGATCAACCATGGCGAGCTACTGCTGGTCGAAGACAAGGCCACCTTGATGCGCAAGCTCGGTACCCGTCAATTGACCATTCAGTTGCAGCAGCCGATCACCGAGATCCCCTCGGCGCTGGCCTGTCATGCCCTGACCCTGGCCGATGAGGGCCACGCCCTGGTCTACACCTTCGATGCCAAGTGCGAGCAGACCGGGGTGGCTGATCTGCTGCGTCAGCTCGAGCGCGAAGGCCTCGAGTTCAAGGATCTGCATTCCTCGCAGAGTTCACTGGAAGATATCTTCGTTGGGCTACTGCAAGGGCAGGAACAGCCGCGTCTGCGAGTTGGGGAGGGCGCATGAATCTGTACGGTATCCAGGCCATCTATAAGGCTGAAATGGCGCGCATGTGGCGCACCGTGTTACAGAGCATTGCCTCGCCGGTGATTTCCACCTCGTTGTATTTCATCGTCTTCGGCGCAGCGATCGGTACGCGCATGGCCGAGATCGACGGGGTCAGCTACGGAGCTTTCATCATTCCCGGGCTGATCATGCTGCTGTTGCTCAACGAGAGCATTTCCAATGCCTCGTTTGGCATCTACATGCCCAAGTTCACCGGCACCATCTACGAGGTGCTGTCAGCCCCGGTATCGCCTGTGGAAATTGTTGTGGGGTATGTCGGTGCGGCGGCGACCAAGTCGGTACTGCTCGGGTTGCTGGTGTTGGTTACGGCGCGGCTGTTCGTCGACTATCAGATCCAACATCCGTTCTGGATGCTGGCCTTCCTGATTCTGACGGCGGTGACCTTCAGCCTGTTCGGTTTCATCATTGGGGTCTGGGCTGACGGGTTTGAGAAGCTGCAGATCATCCCGTTGATGATCGTCACGCCGCTGGCCTTTCTCGGTGGCAGTTTCTACTCAATCACCATGCTGCCGCCGTTCTGGCAGACCGTGACCCTGTTCAATCCGGTGGTGTACCTGATCAGCGGTTTCCGCTGGAGTTTTTATGGCGCCGCCGATGTGCACATTGGTGTCAGTGTTGGCATGACCCTGGTATTTCTGAGCGTATGTCTGACTCTGGTATGGTGGATTTTTCGTACCGGCTACAAGCTCAAACCCTAGGGGCTTGGGAGCATCGCCAGAACGATGCTCCCTTTCCGTGTTACTCCAGTACCAGCACATGCCCGCAGTTGGGGTCGACCTGGCCATCGACCAGTGAGCGGACCAGTGGCTGACCAGCATCCAGTCCCAGGTGCTCGGTGACTGACATCCACGGGTTGGCCTGATCGCTGACCCGCTGGATAAAGGCCAGCTGGGCTTCATTGAAGCGGCGGGTCACTTCGGCCGGGCCCCAGTCGGCATTGCGCTTGCGGATCTGGTAGGGGGCGAAGTAGGGCTCGGGTTTCGGGCCGGTCGGCGGGATGGCGCTGGCGCTGAGGTGGTCCTGGGAGTGGGCCGAGCCGGCGTAGCAGTTGTATTTGAGCGCTTCATCGAAGTGGCTGTGGATGCGGGCGCGCAGATCGTCATTGCCGGAAAAATCGATATACAGCGTCGGTACGTCGGTGCTCAGGCTTTCCAGTTCATCGTAGCTGACACTGCGCTGATAGCAGCCAAGGCTGTCGACAAAGGCGCAGTTGCGGGCCGAGGTCAGACCGATCAGTTCCAGCCCCGGTACCTGCTCCAGGCAGAACGCCGTGCCGTAGGCGGTCTTGCTCGAGGCGCTGGAAATGATCACCCGGCGGGCGCCGAAGAACTGGTTGTCCTCAAGGAAGTCGGCCAGCATGAACGAGGTGATGAACAGCGGCCGCAACAGCATCTGGTAGTTTTCGTTCTCGGCCCGATAGGCCGCGTCGGTGCTGATGCGCTGGTACTGGTTGTAGGCGGAGGTCAATTCCAGCCGGTGTGCGCTGCCGTCGTAGAAGCCGCGCTCAGTGATCCGTACCGGCTGCATCCGCACATGGCTGGCGATCGGCCAGAAGCCATAGAATCGTTCGCCAATGGCCAGACCGTCCACAGTGCTTTCAACTACTTCGGCAAATCCCCAGGCCGGCATGTGGCCCCACGCCCGATTATCGGTGGGGTAGAAGTCCCAATAGCGCAGATGCGGCGTGTCGCCGAAGGCGGCATAGGTGATATTGTTGGTGGTGACCGCCAGGCGACAGATTTTCAACAGTGCTTCCCCGGCTTGCAGTGCCGGTAGCGGCTGGCTGGCAATGCGGGTCTTGCCGAGATCGAGCTTGTCGGTTTGCAACTGGGTAACAAGAGTCATGATGAGGTTCCTGACAGCAATGATGGTGAACACACTCTATCGCGGCACACGGGAGCAGTGGTTCGGATACCGCCAGCGATGAAGGCAATCCCGAACGAGCCGCGCAGCAAGCCGCGCAAGCGGCCAACCCAGGCCCGGGCCAAGTTCACCGTGCAGGCGATTTTCGATACCTATGTTCGGATTTGGCAACGCGATGGCTGGGAGCGTCTAACCACCCGGGCGGTAGCCCTAGAGGCCGGTGTTGCGGTCGGCACGCTATACGACTACTTCCCCAGCAAGCAGGCGCTGCACTCAGGTTATGTGCGCCATTGCATCGAGACACTGATTCACGCGGTCGATGAGCAGGTGGTGCAGGTGCCGGGGCTTAGCTGGCAACAACGCATTCAGCGGCTGATTCGTCTGCTCTGTGGGCTGGAACGAGCCGAGTTGTCCTGGTTTCACCCTGATATGCTCAAGCTCGAAGCCCAGATCGCCGAGCACAAGCACCAGCGGCGGGCCTGTGAGGAGCTGGCAGCGATGTGGCAACGGGTCATCGATGCCTGCACCGACCTGCCGGAACCACCTCCGCCGAGCCGGGTCGAAGCCCTGCATCTGGCAGTGTGGGGCGGGCGTCGCTATGCCATGCTGGTACAGCTTGATGAGCCTCAATTGTGTCAGTGGGCGCAGGAGATGGAGCATATGTGCCTGGCTGCCCTGCAAACACATAACTGATCGACTTTCATACTGGACAGGGAGAGCCCATGCGCGTTTTGCTGTTTATCTGCAGTTTCTGGTTTATGACCGCTTGGGTACAGGCCGCCCCGGAGCAGCAGCGACCGGATTGGGCCGCAGTTTTTGATCAGCATCAGGCCAGCGGAACCCTGGTGGTGCTTGATCAGCGCGGCCAGCAGGACCAGCTTTGGGTACACAACCCGCAACGAGCGCAGCAGCGCTTCTCACCAGCCTCGACTTTCAAGATCGCGCACGCCCTGTTTGCCCTTGAGGCTGGTGTAGTGCGGGATGAATTCCAGATCTTTGTCTGGGACGGCGTGGAGCGCAGTTTCGCTGCGCACAACCAGGATCAGGACTTGCGCTCGTCGATGCGCAACTCCACCGTATGGGTTTACGAACAGTTTGCCGGGCTGATCGGTGAACAGCAGGCCCGGCAATACCTGCAGTACAGCAGCTATGGCAACGCCGATCCGAGTACTGAGCAGGGGCCATACTGGATCGATGGCGCTCTGGCCATTTCCGCCCATGAGCAGATCGAGTTTCTCCAGCGTTTGTACAGTAACCTGTTGCCTTTCCGGCTTGAGCACCAGCGGCTGGTCAAGGATATTTTGGTCGTTGAAGCCGGGCGTGACTGGATTTTGCGCGCCAAGACCGGCTGGCAAGGCCGGTATGGCTGGTGGGTGGGTTGGGTCGAGTGGCCGCAAGGCCCGGTATTCTTCGCCCTCAATATCGATACTCCCAATCGGCTGGACGATTTGCCCAAGCGCGAGGCCATTGGCCGCGATATTCTGCGTTCTATCCAGGCGCTGCCAGATAATCAGTGAAACAACGGAGCCAGCCGCATGACCCTTACTCTCAGCCAAGCCAATTACCATGATCCCGATGATGCCCAGGCAATTGTCGGCCTGCTCGACGCCTATGCCCGCGATCCTATGGGCGGCGGCGAGCCGTTGGCCGAGTCGGTCAAGGCCAGCCTGGTGGGCAAACTGGCGGGTTTGCCGCATGCCTTCAGTGTGCTGGCCCGGGTCGATGGGCAACCGGCCGGGCTGGTGAACTGTTTTGAAGGCTTCTCGACCTTCGTTGCCCAGCCGTTGATCAACATCCACGATGTAGTAGTACTGCCGGAGTTTCGTGGCCAGGGCCTCAGCCAGCAACTGCTGGAAGAGGTGGAGCGTATTGCCCGGGAACGGGGCTGCTGCAAGCTGACGCTGGAGGTACTCGAAGGCAACCGGGTAGCCCAGGCAGCCTATCGCAAGCTGGGCTATGCCGGTTATGAACTGGACCCGCAGATGGGGCGGGCTATGTTCTGGCAGAAGTCATTATAAGAACCTGTCTACGATCTGCTGCGCGTCGGCCCTGCTGTGTTAAAAACAGGCTCGGAATGCTCATTTACAAAACGTAAACTCCGCTTCCTCGCCTGTTTTTGCCTTGCAGGGCTCTAGCTCGCAAGATCGTAAACAGATTCTAATCACCAGAGGAGCTGCGATGAGCGCTACCGAGCTGGCCCCGAAACGCGAAATCTTTGGTTGGGCGATGTTCGATTTCGCCAATCAGGGGTATACGCTGCTGATCATTACAGTGATCTACGGCGATCTGTTTACCCGGGTAATCGTTGGCGATGCCCCGGACTATCGGCTCGGCAATCTGCTCTGGAGTCTGGCGCTGGCGCTCAGCTACCTGATGGTGGTGGTGGCCAATCCGGTCTGCGGCGCAATCATGGACTACACCCATAGCCGCAAGCGCTTTCTGTTCGCCAGCTATCTGCTGACCGTGGTTACCACCGCCATGCTGTATCTGATTGAGCCGGGCTGGCTGACCCTGGCGGTGGTACTGATCGTGCTATCGAATTTCGCCTACTCCATAGGCGAGGGCTTTATAGCCAGCTTTCTGCCGGATCTGGGGCCGCGCCAGGCACTGGGCTGGATTTCCGGGTTTGGCTGGGCCTTGGGTTATGTTGGCGGGCTGGTAGCTGCCGCCTTTGCCCTGGTGTTTCTTGGCGAAGTATCGGCCGACAACTACGACACCATTCGTTGGGTCGGACCTTTCGCGGCGGCCTTCTTCCTGATTGCAGCCATCCCCACCTTTGTTTGGCTCAAGGAGCGGCATAGCGGCAAGCGCCTGCCGGTTGACCAGAACCTGCTGGGGATCGGTCTGAGTCGGGTGTTGACCACCTGGCGCGAGGTCAGTCATTTTCGTGACCTGCGCTATCTGCTGGTGTCGGTATTTTTCGCCATGGCCGGCGTCTACATCATCATTGCCTTCTCGTTCATCTACGGCGCCCAGGTGATTGGCTGGGATGAGAATGTGCGGGTGCTGATGTTCATTACCGTGCAGATCACTGCGACCATCGGGGCGCTGGGGTTTGGCTGGCTGCAAAGCCGGATCGGTGCACGCACCACCTATCTGATCACCCTGAGTCTGTGGCTGGTGGCGATCCTGGCGATCTGGCAAACCCCGGCGCTGACCGGCTTGCTGGCGCGCTGGTTCGGGGTCAGTTGGCAAGCCCAGTACGTGTTTCTGGTAGCCGGTGTGCTGGCCGGGGCCAGCCTGGGTTCGTCCCAATCGGCCACCCGCGCGCTGGTTGGTGTACTGACGCCCAAGGGCAAGGCCGCCGAATTCTTCGGACTATGGGGCATGGCCTCCAAGCTGGCAGCGGTCTTTGGCATGTTCGGCCTGGGTCTGATTCAATGGGGTGTCGGCCTGGCCGACGCGATTTTGTTCTGCATGCTGCTGTTCGTGCTGGCGATCATCGCCGTGTTACCGCTGCGCGAGGCACGCGGTGCTGAAGCCGCCGAGCAGTGGCGTGATGAGGCGGCTTAAAGCGAGTCGCCGGTTTGATTCATGTGGGTGAGGGAAACTGATGGACGGGGTTGTCGTTGATGTACCCGGCGCAAAGCCTGGTGTGGTGCGCGGTAGTAATGGCCGCCGCTATAGCTATGGGTTCTCGGACTGGAAAGGTCTGGGTATGCCGAGTCAGGGCGATCCGGTCAGCTTTGTCGCGATGGGTGGGCAGGCTACCGAGGTTCAGCGGCGTACCGACACGGCGACGGCATCGAGCTGGGAGGTAGAGCTGGATGCGGTTGCCGAGCCGGAGCAGGCGGCCTCGACGCTGCCGCGGCAGCCGGCTGGCGAGGCAGTCAGAACCTCGGGTTTGGCGGTGCTAAGCCTGGTGATGGGTATTGTGGGTTTGCTGTTTCTAGGCTCGCTGATAGCGGTGGTTTGTGGCCACGTGGCGCGCGCCAACATTCGTCGCAGCAATGGCCAGCTCAAGGGTGATGGTCTGGCGCTGGGTGGGCTGGTGCTGGGTTATCTGGGGTTGCTGTCGTGGCTGGTGATGGTCATGATCCTCTCGACCGAGGGATCGCTGGTGTATCGCTGAACGCGGCAGTTTGCTGTCGCTAGATGGTTTGGTTCGCGGCTGCTGGCTGCTCCTACCCTGCACATGATTCTGGTAGGAGCGGCTAGCAGCCGCGAATAACAAACCTAGCGTTTCTTGTTGCGTAGTTGCTGAATCAGTCCCTTGGGTGGGTGCTTGATCAGCAGGGCATCCTCGCTTTCATCGTATTCGACCCGCTCACCGAGCAGATGCGCCTCAAAGCTGATCGACAGGCCGTCAGCCTTGCCATAGAAGCGCATGAAGTTGCTCACCGTGCGCTTGTCCGGCGGGATTTCCGGGGCTAGGCCGTAATCCTTGTGCCGGATGTAGTCGTAGAAGGCGCGCGGCTGCTCCTCGTCGATCAGCCCCGACAACTCCTCCAGTGCCACCTGTTCGCCCTGACGCGCCTGACTGCTGACGTAACCACTCAGGGCCTTGGTTTTCTGCTTGAGCGCATCCGGTTCCAGCTCGGCTTCACCGACATAGTCACTGAAGGCCTGCAACAGGGTGTTGGTTTCCTCTTCCGGGTTGGAGCCTTCGACGCAGCCGATGAAGTCGCGGAAGTAGTCTGAAACCCGCTTGCCGCTGCGGCCCCGGATGAACGAGATGTAGTTCTTGGCGCTGGCGTTCTGTTTCCATTCGGTCAGGTTGATCCGCGCCGCCATATTCAGGCTGGACAGATCCAGATGCCGGGCAGCGGCCACATCGAGGTCGTCAGTGACGGTAACGCCTTCGGTATGGTGCAACAGAGCGATCACCAGAAACGCGGTCATGCCCTGACGGTAACGGATGAACAGCACATGGCCGCCTAGCGCCAGATTGGAACTTTCCATCAGGGTCTTGAGCTGTTCGGTGGCCTTGGCCGAGAAACCGACGAAATCCAGCTCCTGATCCAGCAACTGCTGCAACCAGCCACTGAACGGGTAGGCGCCGCTTTCCTCGTGGAAGTAGCCCCAGGCCTTGTTCGGCTTGCTGTTGTAGGCTTCAATCAGGCCGGCCAGCAATTGCTCCAGGGCCTCGCTGGCGGCCAGTTCGGCGTCGCGCAGGGTCAGGCTGGCCGGTTGGCCGTCAGGTTTCTTGTGGATCTGATGAACGATGCTGTTGTCGATGGGCATGACGTCTGTCCGCAGGGTTTCAAGGGCCGCACGTTAGCGCAGATCGGCGCGGGGCGCAAAGGCGTTCATAACGGGAACAACCAGGGCACCAGCAGCACGCTGACCAGCATCACCAGCAGGGTGAAGGGCACGCCGATCCGCACGAAGTCGGTAAACCGGTACCGGCCGGGGTCCAGCACCAGAGTATTGACCGGTGAGGACACTGGCGTCATGAACGCTGCCGAGGCGGCCAGGGCGACGATCATAGCGAATGGTGCCGGCGAGGCCTCCAGCGCCTGGGCGGTGGCGATCGCTACCGGGGCCATCAGCACCGCTGTGGCGGTGTTGGAAATGAACAGGCCGATGATCGCGGTCACGGCAAACAGGGCTGCCAACAGAGCACGTGGACCGGCTTCACCGAACAGCTGCAGCAAGCCGTGAACCGCCAGGTCGATCCCGCCGGTTTTCTGCAGGGCCAGGGCGAATGGCAGCATGCCAACGATCAGCAGCAGGCTGGGCCAGTGGATGGCCCGCCAGGCCGAATCCATGTCGATGCAGCGGAATGCGCCCATCAGCAGGCAGCCGATCAGGGCGGCCAGCACATTGGGTACCAGGCCGCTGACCATCAGCATCACCATCACTGTCAGGCAGAGCAGGGCGTAGGGTGCCTTGCGCTTGGCCGGTGCCACCTCGTCGACTTCGGCGGGCAGGCTGAGCAGCAGGAAGTCGCGACTCAGACCATGCAGGCGCTTGATATCCTTCCACTCACCGGCCACTAACAGGGTGTCGGCGGGCTTGAGCCGTTCATCGACCAGCAATCCTTCCAGCGCCTGACCGCTGCGACGCAGGCCGACGACGTTGAGCTGGTATTGGCTGCGAAAGCCCAGCTCCTGAATGGTCTTGCCTGGCAATCGTGATTCCGGCGGCAGGGCCACTTCGGCCAAGCCGAGCTGGTGCGAGTGGATGCTGTAATAGGAATCACTGAGCGGCAGCGGCTCCAGACCCAACTCGTCGTAGGCACCGAGCAGGGCAATGGTCGGGCTGGCCAGATCGACCAGCAGGACATCGCCGGGCTGAATCAGCGTATTGCCGGTGGCGATCTGCAGCAGAGTGCGAAAGCGTTGCTGGCGCTCAACGGCGATTACATTGATGCCGTACTGGCTGCGCAGTTCCAGCTCGTTCAGCGGGTGGTTGGCCAGACGCGAGTCCGGGCGTACCCGCAGACGCCGCTCACGCTCGGTCAGGCGGTAGGCGCTGGCCAGTTCGGTCAGGGTCTGGCGTGGCAGAGCATGGCTGTTCTGGGCTGTGCTCTGGCCCAGCCAGTGTCGGGCAATCAGCATGTAGCCGATCCCCAGGGCCAGTACCAGCAGGCCAATCGGGGTGAAGCTGAAGAAGCTGAAGCCGTCCAGGCCATTACGCACCAGTTCGCTGTGCACCACCATATTGGGCGGGGTTGCGACCAGGGTCAGCATGCCGCTGATCAGCCCGGCAAAGCTTAGCGGCATCAACAGCCGGGCCGGCGAACTGCCGATGCGGCTGGCGATGCTGAGGACGATGGGAATGAAAATGGCGACGACGCCGGTCGAGCTCATCACCGAGCCAAGTCCGGCGACGGTCAGCATCAGCAGGATCAGCAGCCGGGATTCGCTGTTGCCGGCCTTGGCAACCATCCAGTCGCCGAGCTGATAGGCGATGCCGGTACGGACCAGGCCATGGCCGATCACGAATAGTGCGGCGATCAGGATGACGCTGGGATCGCTGAAGCCGGCCAGGGTTTCCTCCAGACTGAGGATACCCGACAGCGGCAGGGCCAGAATCACCAGTAGCGCGACCACGTCCATGCGCGGCTTGTTGAGGATGAACAGGACCATGCTGCACAGCAGCAGGCCGAGCACCCAGAGCAACTCGCCGCTCATGGCCGGGTACGCCGGTTACAGACTGGCGATATGCGCGCGTTGCTCGCTGAGCTGGGCCAGGGCCTTTTCCGCCTCAGCCAGCTTGGCACGCTCCTTGTCGATCACCGCCGGCGGGGCCTTGTCGACGAAGCCGGCATTGCCGAGCTTGCCGCCAATGCGCTTGACCTCGCCTTCCAGGCGGCCGATTTCCTTGTCCAGGCGCGCCAGTTCGGCAGTCTTGTCGATCAGCCCGGCCATCGGCACCAGCACTTCCAGCTCGCCGACCAGCGCGGTGGCGGCCAGCGGCGCTTCTTCGCCGTCGGCCAGTACGCGGATGCTGTCGAGCTTGGCCAGTTTCTTCAGGAACGCTTCGTTGTCCTGCAGGCGGCGCTGATCCTCGCTGCCGGCCTTGCGCAGCAATACCTCCAGAGCCTTGCCCGGAGCAACGTTCATCTCGCCACGGATGTTGCGCACGCCCAGGATCATCGCCTTGAGCCATTCGATATCGCCTTCGGCGGCTTCGTCCAGGCGGCCGTCGTCGGCCTGCGGCCAGGGTTGCAGCATGATGGTCGCACCGCTCTTGCCGGCCAGCGGGGCGATCTTCTGCCAGATTTCCTCGGTGATAAAGGGCATGAACGGGTGGGCCAGACGCAGCGCAGTTTCCAGCACTCGCACCAGGGTGCGGCGGGTGCCGCGCAGGCGCTCGGCCGGGGCGTTGTCATCCCAGAGCACCGGCTTGGACAGCTCCAGATACCAGTCGCAGTACTGGTTCCAGATGAATTCGTAGAGCGCGTTGGAGGCCAGGTCAAAGCGGAATTGATCGAGCTGGCGGGTCACTTCGGCCTCGGTGCGCTGCAACTGCGAGATGATCCAGCGGTCGGCCAGGGTCAGCTCGACCGGCTCACCATTGACTCCGGTGTCCTGGTCTTCGCACTGCATCATTACATAGCGCGCGGCGTTCCAGATCTTGTTGCAGAAGTTGCGGTAGCCTTCAACCCGGCCCATATCGAACTTGATATCGCGACCGGTGGAGGCCAGCGAGCAGTTGGTAAAGCGCAGCGCGTCGGTGCCGTAGGCGGCGATGCCGTCGGGGAACTCGGCGCGGGTCTGCTTGGCGATCTTTTCTGCCAGCTTGGGCTGCATCATGCCGCTGGTGCGCTTCTGCACCAGCGATTCGAGGTCGATACCATCGATGATATCCAGCGGGTCGAGCACGTTGCCCTTGGACTTGGACATCTTCTGGCCCTGGCCATCGCGCACCAGACCGTGCACGTAGACGGTCTTGAACGGAATCTGCGCGCTGCCGTCCTCATGCTTCATCAGGTGCATGGTCAGCATGATCATGCGTGCGACCCAGAAGAAGATGATGTCGAAGCCGGTGACCAGCACATCGGTGGGGTGGAAGGTCTTCAGCGCTTCGGTCTGCTCGGGCCAGCCGAGCGTGGAGAAGGTCCACAGACCGGAACTGAACCAGGTGTCCAGTACGTCATCGTCCTGGCGCAGTGGCGCATCGCCGAGGTTGTGTTTGGCACGGACTTCCGCCTCGTCACGGCCCACATAGACATTGCCAGCCTCGTCATACCAGGCCGGAATGCGATGGCCCCACCAGAGCTGACGCGAGATACACCAGTCCTGGATGTCGCGCATCCAGCTGAAATACATGTTTTCGTACTGCTTGGGCACGAACTGGATACGGCCGTCTTCCACGGCGGCAATGGCCTGCTCGGCCAGCGGCTTGGTGGAGACGTACCACTGGTCGGTCAGCCAGGGCTCGATGACCACGCCGGAGCGGTCGCCCTTGGGTACCTTGAGTGCGTGGGGTTCGATCTTTTCCAGCAGGCCGGCGGCCTCGAAGTCGGCGACGATCTGCTTGCGCGCCTCGAAGCGGTCCAGTCCGGCATAGGAGACCGGCAGGCTGGTGTCCAGCTCGCTGTTGACGCTGCCGTCGATATTGAACACCTGGGCGCTGGCGAGAATCGCGGCGTCCTTGTCCAGTACGTTGATCAGCGGCAGGGCGTGGCGCTTGCCGACCTCGTAGTCGTTGAAGTCGTGGGCCGGGGTGATCTTCACGCAGCCGGTACCGAACTCCGGATCACAGTAGTCATCAGCGATGATCGGAATGCGTCGGCCCACCAGTGGCAGCTCAACGAATTTGCCGATCAGCGCCTGATAGCGCTCGTCGTTCGGGTTCACCGCCACGGCGCTGTCACCCAGCATGGTTTCCGGGCGGGTGGTGGCGACCACCAGATAGTCTTTGCCCTCGGCGGTCTTGGCGCCGTCGGCCAGCGGGTAGCGCAGGTTCCACAGCGAGCCGGTCTCGTCGTGGTTTTCCACTTCCAGGTCGGAAATTGCGGTGTGCAGTTTCGGGTCCCAGTTGACCAGCCGCTTGCCGCGGTAGATCAGGCCATCCTCATGCAAACGCACAAAGGCTTCCTTGACCGCCTCGGACAGGCCCTCGTCCATAGTGAAGCGCTCGCGGCTCCAGTCCACTGAGCTGCCCAGGCGGCGGATCTGCCGGGTAATGGTGCCGCCGGACTCTTCCTTCCACTCCCAGACTTTCTCGAGGAACTTGTCGCGGCCCAGATCATGGCGGCTGACGCCCTGTGCGGCCAGCTGGCGCTCAACCACCATCTGGGTGGCGATGCCGGCATGGTCGGTACCCGGCTGCCACAGGGTGTTGCGGCCCTGCATGCGGCGGAAGCGGATCAGAGCATCCATGATCGAGTTGTTGAAACCATGGCCCATGTGCAGGCTGCCGGTCACGTTCGGCGGCGGCAGGGCAATGGTGTAGGACTCGCCCGAGCCCTGGGGGGCAAAATAGTTGTTCTGCTCCCAGGTCTGGTACCAGGAGGTTTCAATGGCGTGCGGCTGGTAGGTCTTGTCCATGGGTGTCTGGCTATCCGGTTATCTGCTGGCGACGGGAATCGTTCGCCCGCTCAGGTGGGCGTTTGTCGCGGAAAAACCGCCATTATAACGGGCTGAGGCGTTGCCGGCATCCGTTGTGATGCGGCTGATTTACTTCAGTTGTTCGCGTACCAACTGATCCAGTTTGCGCTGCAGGCGCCGGCGCAGTTCGTCCTCGATGGTCGGCATCAGGTCGTCGAGTACATCCTGCAGGATCAACTGGGCTTCGGCCTGCAGGCGAGCCTCCATCCGCACCTCGCGGGCGCCGGTGTGCGGCCCGTAATGGCTGGGTGGTGGCGTTGGGTTGGAAAGCAGTCGGTCGAGCTGCAGGCGTTCTTCCGCCAGCTTGGCCAATGAGGCGTAAGGCAGGAACGGGTTGTGCGGTTTGCCTGCGTCGGTTGGCTCCGGCGCGGCTGTGACGGCAGGGCCTGGCGCTGGTGCCGGTTCCGGTTCGCGCAGGGTGGGCGGGGTTGCTGCGGGATCAGTGACGATATCCTGCAGCAGCGGGATGTCGAGCTGGGCGCTGGCCTCGGCATCGGGCTCGCCCTGGTCATGCTCACCGTGCTCGTCAAGCAGGTTGCGAATGGACTCCAGGTCCTCAAGCAGGCGTGAGGGTTCCGAAGGGTCGCGCTGAGTCATGGGGTTATCCCGCCGTGCGGATATTGTGGGTTTGCAAAGGATAGCCGCGTTCGCGGTAGAAACGGAAGCGCTCACGTGCCGGAAGGCGAACCGGATCATGTTCGACGACGATTTCCGCCAGCCGGCTGAAACTGCTGAAGAACCCCGGAGCCTGATCGCTGAGGTTGATCAGCAGGTCGTGATGTTCGCCGGGCTCATCCCCATGACCGATCACGACGGCCTCGTGCGGGCTTTCACTGTGCAGGCCGTGAGGCAAGAATGCCTCCGGGCGAAAGGCCCATAGGTGCTCATCGAGCGCCTGGGCCTGTGCTTCGTCCGCGCAGTGCAGATAGATCCGGTGCCCGCTCCCCCAGGCTTTGTGTGCCAAACGGCAGGCATAATCCAGCCGCTGGGCTGGGTTGGCCGAAGAGAGCAGGTAAAAATCAATCCGGGTCATGGGGTGTTATATCTCAGCCAGCCTGATTCAGCAGGTACTGCACCAGCATCGGCACGGGCCGGCCGGTAGCGCCCTTGTCCTTGCCGCCGCTGATCCAGGCCGTACCGGCGATGTCCAGGTGTGCCCAGGGGTAAGCCTTGGCGAAGCGCGACAGGAAGCAACCGGCGGTGATGGTGCCAGCCTTGGGTCCGCCAATGTTGGCCATATCGGCGAACGGGCTGTCGAGCTGCTCCTGGTATTCCTCGAACAGCGGCAGTTGCCAGGCGCGGTCGTCGGCCTGCTTGCCGGCGCTCAGCAACTGGTCGATCAGTTCATCGTTGTTGCCCATCAGGCCGGATACATTGCTGCCCAGAGCGACGATGCAGGCGCCGGTCAGGGTGGCGATATCGACCACGCTGGCCGGTTTGAAGCGTTCGGCGTAGGTCAGGGCGTCGCACAGTACCAGGCGACCTTCGGCGTCGGTATTGAGAATCTCGATGGTCTGGCCGGACATGCTGGTGACGATATCACCGGGCTTGGTCGCAGTGCCGCTGGGCATGTTCTCGGCTGCAGCGATCAGGCCGACCACATTGATTGGCAGCTTGAGGCTGGCCACTGCCTTCATTACCCCGAATACGGTGGCGGCACCGCACATGTCGTACTTCATTTCGTCCATGTTCAGGCCCGGCTTGAGGCTGATGCCGCCGGTGTCGAAGGTAATGCCCTTGCCGACCAGTACATGCGGTTTGCCCTTGGCCTTACCGCCGTTGTAGCTGAAGCGGATCAGCTTGGCCGGCTCGGCGCTGCCGGCGCTAACTGACAGCAGTGAGCCCATGCCCAGTGCCTTCATGGCCTTTTCGTCGAGCACTTCGATTTCCAGTTCCGGGTGCGCCTTGGCCAGGGCCTTGGCTTCGCGGGCCAGATAGCTGGGGGTGCAGACGTTGCCTGGCAGGTTGCCAAGGTTCTTGGTCAGGGCCATGCCGCTGCCGATTGCCTGGCCGTGCTCAATGGCGCTCTTGAGTGTAGCGGCGTCACTCTTGTCGGCGCTCCACAGCAGGCACTTCTTCAGTTTCGGCGCGCTGGTCTTCTTGCTCTTGAACTGATCGAACTGATAGAGCGCGTCGCTGATGGTTTCTACCAGCAGGCGGGTGCGAGCGTAGAGGTCGCGGTCCTTGATCTCCAGGGCCGGCAAAGTCAGCAGGGCGTCGCTGGCACCGCCGTCCTTGAGTTGGGCAACCACGGCTTTGGCCAGTTTGCGCAGGCCGCGGTCGTTCAATTCGTCTTCCTTGCCGTAGCCCAGCAGCAGTACTCGCTGGGCGGTGATGCCCGGCAGGCCGAACAGCATCAGGCTTTGTCCCGGCTTGCCGGTGATGTCGCCATGCTTGATTGCAGCACTGATCTGACCGCCGCACGCCTTGTCCAGATCAGCGGCCGGACCGCTCAAGGATCGGGCTTCGCTGAGGGCGACCACCAGGCAGCCGCTCTTGATGGTTTCCAGTGTGCCGTGCTTGACGTTGAACTCCATGGTGCTCCCCAAGACAAATCAAGTGGATTGGCTGATAATACGTCGCCATAACCGGCTTGAACGCCCCCATGGGGTTTTGCCGGCCTGGTCGACCTTACCAGGTTTCATTTAGCTGCATTCTGGCTCATTAGCACGCCAGGAGCCAAGGACGTTAATGTGATTGTTTTTCGCTATCTGAGTCGCGAGGTGTTGCTGACCCTGACGGCGGTCAGTGGCGTGCTGCTGCTGATCATCATGAGCGGGCGCTTCATCAAGTATCTGGCTCAGGCTGCTGCCGGGCAGCTTGACCCCGGGGTACTGTTTTTGATCATGGGCTATCGTCTGCCCGGCTTCATGGTGCTGATTTTGCCACTGGGGATGTTTCTCGGCATTCTGCTGGCCTACGGGCGCATGCATCTGGACAGCGAGATGACGGTGCTTTCGGCCAACGGCATGAGCGACCGCAAGGTGCTCTGGTATACCCAGGGGCCGGCCTTGCTGGTTGCGCTGGTGGTGGCCGTGTTGAGTCTGTGGGTGTCGCCGTTGGGGGTGTACAAGACCCAGCAACTGTTCAATGAACAGGACGCTATCACCGAATTCGATACCCTGGCCGCCGGGCGCTTCCAGTCGATTGGCAGGGATGCGGCGCGGGTAACCTATGCCGGCAGCCTGTCGGATGATCGTACCGAGTTGCAGGAGGTCTTCATTGCCGAGCGTACCGGCAGCGGCGCCGATGCCAGTATCGGCGTGCTGGTGGCCGAGGTTGGACGTCAGCAGCTCAATCCCGATGGCAGTCGCTATCTGGTGCTGTATGAAGGCTATCGCTATGACGGCCGGCCAGGTGCTGCCGATTTTCGTACCATCGAATATGACACCTACGGTGTGCTGCTGCCTAAGCCGGAAGTGGCGACCGAGGTGACCGATCGTGAGGCCATGCCCACCCGTGAACTGCTGGGGCATGCCGACCGCAAGATGCAGGCCGAGCTGCAATGGCGTCTGGCGCTGCCGCTGCTGGTGCCGATCGTAGCTTTCTTTGCGGTGCCGCTGGCCCGGGTCAATCCGCGTCAGGGTCGATTCCTCAAGCTGTTGCCCGCCATTTTGCTGTATATGGCCTATCTGGCGTTGCTGATTACTGCCCGGGGCTGGATTGAAAGCGGGCGCATGCCGGCGAATCTGGGGCTCTGGTGGGTACATGGGGTGTTCCTGGCGGTCGGTCTGCTGCTTAACCGTCAGGCATTGCTGGCGCCCAGCGCGCCTCGGGGAGGTTCGCATGCGGCGGCTTGATCAGCATATTGGCACTACCGTGCTGTTCAGCATCCTGGTAGTGGCCGTCATCATTCTGGGGCTGGATCTGCTGTTCGCCTTTATCAACGAGCTGGATGACCTGAAAAAGGGTGACTACAGCGCGATGGAGGCCTTGATCTACGTTCTGCTGACCTCGCCCCGGCGCTTTTACGACATGCTGCCGCTGTCGGCCCTGGTCGGTTGCCTGGTGGGCTTGGGTACGCTGGCCAGCCATTCCGAGCTGACAGTTATGCGCGCCGCCGGCGTTTCGGTTGCCCGGATCATCGGCTCGGTGATGAAGCCGCTGCTGGTGTTGATGGTGGCTGGCGCACTGATCGGTGAATATGTGTCGCCCTATACCGAGAATCTGGCGGAAAGTCGCCGGGCCATCGCCCAGGGCAGCGGCGAGGCGATCAAGTCGCGCGGGCTCTGGCACCGTGAGGGCAACGACTTCATTCACATCAATGCCGTGCAACCCAATGGCGTGTTGCATGGGGTGACCCGTTACCGTTTCGATGGTCAGCGCAACCTGCTGGAAACCAGCTTTGCCCGGCGCGCCAGCGCCCAGGAGCAGGGCTGGCTGCTGGAGGATGTCGAAACCACGCACTTCATCGAGGATGGTCACACCAGCACCAGTCGCGACCTGCAGCAGCACTGGGATGTTGAGCTGTCTTCGGAACTGCTCAAGGTAGTGGTGCTCGATCCCGACTTGCTGTCCATGGCCGGCATCTGGCGCTATCAAACCTACCTGGCCGAGCAGGGCTTGAACAACAGCCAGTACTGGCTGGCGTTCTGGAAAAAGCTGCTGCAGCCGGTAGCTACCGCGGCGCTGGTGTTCGTTGCCATTTCCTTCATCTTTGGACCGCTGCGCTCGGTAACGCTGGGTCAGCGGGTGTTTACCGGGGTGCTGGTTGGCTTTGGTTTTCGTATCGTGCAGGACCTGCTCGGACCGTCCAGCCTGGTCTTTGGCTTCCCGCCGCTGATTGCCGTGGCGCTACCGATTGCCGTGCTGCTGGTGATGGGTATCGTGCTGATGCGCCGAGCTGGTTAAAGTGTGGTCGCTGCGCAACTTCTTGCGCAGCGACCTGTGGATAACCCTGTGCATGGTTGTCTGCAGGCCTTGTTATTCATGTGCCTCAGATGAGTGCGCAACTTCTTGCACAGCAGTGCGCAAGAAGTTGCGCACTTTTCCGTGATCTTCATCACATTCCGCGTTGTGCGCCGTGATGTCTTTTTGCCAACTGCTTGATCTGGCTGGATAAAAAATAACTGGCACAGGCCTTGCTCCGTTGTGGACTCCCGGACCCGTTTCAGGTCCTTATTCACGGCAAGGAGAGCACGATGCCAACACCCGCGTACATGACCATTGAAGGCACCAAACAAGGCCTGATCACCGCCGGCACCTTTACCGAAGACTCGGTCGGCAACATCTTCCAGGAAGGTCACGAAGACCAGATCCTGGTCCAGGCCTTCGACCATCAGGTCATCATCCCGCGCGATCCGCAGTCCGGCCAGCCGACCGGCCAGCGCGTCCACAAGCCGCTGATGATCACCAAGGTGTTCGACAAGTCGTCGCCGCTGATCTTCAACGCCCTGACCTCCGGCGAGCGCCTGAACAAGTGCCGCCTGGAGTGGTACCGCACCTCGGCCACCGGCACCCAGGAGCACTACTACACCATCGAACTGGAAGACGCGATCATCGTCGACGTGCAGTCGCACATGCCCAACTGCCAGGACCCGAACATGTCGCACTTCACCCACCTGGAAGACGTCTACTTCACCTACCGCAAGATCATCTGGACCCACGAAGTCTCCGGTACCTCCGGTTCTGATGACTGGCGCACACCGATCAGCGCCTAAATCGGTGATAATGCCCACCCCCGCCCGGCCGCGCCGGGCGGGGGTGCTCTGTGTCAGTAGATCAGGCTGCCACCGAAAGCCACGACAAGGTCCGGGGTTTTCCGAGGTAGCCTCGCAGCAAAGGAACAACGGATGTTCGCCCCAGCCAATCAAGCCCATTTCAGCCTGACCCTCGACGGCCTCGACCACGACTTCAAGGTCCTGGCCTTTACCGCCCGCGAGGCCATC
>ERZ869909.232-NODE-232-length-82186-cov-7.108721_pt1 | contig 82186 bp, 74 predicted proteins | sample MGYA00520892_ERZ869909 | MGnify/ENA primary metagenome ERZ869909 (study PRJEB32215, sample SAMEA104723947) | bioreactor metagenome | biome: bioreactor; feature: anaerobic bioreactor; material: water | place: China | collected 2015-03-12 ...
GTTGGCCCCGGCTCGCGAGGACGCTCGCCCTCCCGAGTGACACCCTCGGACTTGCCTTACCATCCAGAATTTCATAGGCTTGGGCGCGAGTGAGCGGAAACGATGATGCGAAGGAGGTACGATTGCGATGAGCGGTGAGATGAATCGGCGTGGATTTCTGGCGGCGGGCGCGGCGGGTGTCGCGGCGCCCTTGGCCTTGGGCGGAACCACCGCGCCACCGGCTCGGGCCGCGTCGCCCCTTCCCCTGAAGTGGCAGAACGGCGAGAGCCCATGGCCCATCTGCCTCGATACCGCCACCATTCGCCCCGCCACCTTGCGCGATAAGATCCGCATTGCTGCCGAGGCCGGCTACGACGCCATCGAACCGTGGGATGGCGAACTGCGCGATTACGAGCAGGAGGGCGGCAACCTCGAGGACCTGGGGAAAGAAATCGCCGATCTCGGCCTCTTTGTGCCGAGTGTCATCGGGCTTTGGGGGGGATTGCAGCCTACGCGCGAGGAGTTCGAGGCGAATCTCGACGCCACACGCGAACGCCTGCGCATGATTTCGGCCATTGGCTCGCATCATGCCCAGGTCATCCCCAGCCGCGAGGCGACCGACGCCAAGGAAATGGCGGACCAATACCACGACCTCATCGAGATCGGCCTGAACGATTATGATGTGAACCCGGCGCTGGTGTTCGTGAGTTTCCTGCCCGGCAGCCGGCGCATCGGTCAGGCCGCCGCCATCGCGATCGATTCCGGCCACCCCAAGGCCAAGATCATCCCCGATGTCTTCCACATGTACATCGCCGACTCCCCCTTCAACAGCATGCGCCGCCTCCAGCCGGACATGATCGCCATCTTCCAGTACAACGACGCCCCGGCGGATCCGCCGAAGGAGAAGGCGGAGGACAAGGACCGCGTCTACCCCGGTGATGGCATCCTGCCCTTGACAGGCTTCCTCAAGGACCTGCTCTACATCGGCTACGAGGACTGCGTGTCCCTCGAACTGTACAACCCGACCTATTGGGAGCAGGACCACCTCGAGGTGGCGACGATAGGCCTGGAGAAGACGATGAACACGATTCATCAGGCCGTGGCGGAGTACGGCGACGAGGGGTAATCATCGGAACGGCTGACCGCCCCCCTGTGGGAATGCTCCCCCTTCCCGGCAAGAGCATACCAAGCCAGAGATGGCTACCATCCCCACTTTTTCCGTACAATGACGCCTTGGCGTAGGGACGCCTTGCTGTGGGCCCGTAGCTCAGCGGTTAGAGCAGGTGACTCATAATCACTTGGTCGTAGGTTCGAATCCTACCGGGCCCACCACCATTTTTTGAGCGCTGGCAAGGGGCGGAAGCCGGGAGGGGCCATGTCAAAGGGAAAAGCAATTCTTCTCGGGTTGGCCACGCTGGTACCGGTCGTCCACATGGTCGTGACAATGGTGGTCATGATGGGCATCATTGCCTACTCGGCACTCGCCGATCCGGAAGCCTTGGAATCCACGCCGATCGATCTCATCTTTGGTCTGGTTTTCGCCTTCCATTTCCTGAGCATCTTTCTCGTCTTCGGGCTATTGATCGTATACATCATTCATCTTTTCCATAGCGATCGTGTGCCGCAGGACAAGAGGGCCTTGTGGGCAGTCGTGCTCTTCCTCGGCAATGTCTTCGCCATGCCGGTGTATTGGTACATCTACATCCGGCCACGCGATGCCACGCCGCCGGCGCCCTCATGAACGGTCTGTTCACCGCTGCCGCCGAGGTCTGCGAATTCATGCAGGCGCGCGGGTGGGAGTTCTGCATCATCGGCGGGCTGGCGGTGCAGCGCTGGGGCGAGCCGCGCACAACGCTGGATGTTGACTTCACCCTACTGACAGGGTGGGGGGATGAAAGCGAGTTTGTCGAGCCATTGTTGAAGCGGTTCAAGGCCCGATCGCCGGACGCGCACGCCATAGCAAGCCAATACCGCGTTCTCCTGATCCGAGCTGCGAACGGGTATCCCGTCGATATTTCCTTGGGCGCGGTTCCCTTCGAGGAGGAGGTCGTGCAGCGCGCCACCATGGTGAAGTTCTCCGAGGAACTGACCGCGCCCTGCTGTACCCCTGAAGATTTGGTTATAATGAAGGCGTTCGCCGGACGGGATCAGGATTGGTTCGATATTAAGGGCGTGATCAGGCGTCAGACCAGCTTGGATGCCGGTAGAATCCTGGACTGCTTGGAGCAACTGGTCGATCACGATGATCAGCCGGACACATTGCCGCGCGTTCGCCAACTGCTGGAGGATTTCTCATGAAGCCGCTCACGAAGGACGAGCAACGGGCATACCTCCGCCTTCAAAAGAAGGGCTATGAGATTCTCGAGCAGATCAAGGCGGAGGAGCTGCGCGGAAAACCCTACAACTTCGAGGAAGTGGATGCGGTGCTCTCATTGGCCGACCACTATGACGGCCCGCCGCGGCTGACGAGCGGGTTGGTGGAAATGCAAAAGCGCCTCATGAAGCATCCGGACCATCCCTGCAATCGCGAGAAACGCGGGGAGGAGTAGTCCCGCCTACAGCCAGGGCTGCTTGCGAAAGCGCTCGATGCTTTCGGCGAGGCCGATGACCACCAGGACATCGCGCGCCTCGAGGCGTTCTTGCGGGCCGGGGAAAATGCGGTTCCCATCGCGCGCAATGCCGACGACGGACACGCCGTATTTGTCGCGAAAGCGGATTTCGGCCAGCGATTTGCCGATTTCTTCGGAGCCTGGCGGCACCAGGACCTCCGTAGCCTCGAACCGGACCTCGGCCTCGCTCATCCCTTCGTCCGACTCGCCGACCTGGTTCAACACGCCCTCGGCCTCGGCCAGCAGGGCGCCCGGGCCCATGAGCACTACGCGGTCATTGGGGTAGATGCGGAAGTCCGAGCCGGGCTCGTAGTGCACGCGGCCCGCACGGCTGACGGCGAGCACGGAAACGCCCGCCTTCGTGGCCAGCGGGATGCTCGCGAGCGTCCTGCCCGCCCATGCCGCGAGCGACTTGATGCGTATCTCGCGGAAGCCGATGGGCCAATCCATGTCGAGGGGGATCACATCCATGGCCTGCGTGAGCGAGTCGACGGCCTGCTCGGCCGCGTCGCGCAGGGGCTCAAGCACCGCCTCCACCCCCGCCTCGCGATATATACGCGCCTGTGCCTCGGATTCCGCGGTCACGGCGATCTTGCCGTTGAAATCGCGTTGCCGGAGCAGTTGCAGCAGCGCGAGATTCATGATCGGGTCCCGCACGGTGCTCACGATCCAGCGCGTACGGCCCAGCGGCAAGCTCTCGTGAAACTCGGGGTCGCCCATGTCGCCGTAGAGCACGGGCACGCCCCGCTCACGCCACACATCCAGCGCACTGGGGTTGAAGTCCACGGCGATGATCTTTTTCTTCCGCTCGAGCAGGTGCGTGGCGAGGCCACTGCCGTAGTTGCCCACCCCGACGAGCAGCGCGTCGTAGACGGTGTCCGGGGCCATTTCACCGCCCTTTTCCATATACGGATCCTTGCGCTCGAAGATCCGGAGCGGTCCGGCGAGGACGCGGTAGAGCTTGTCCGAGTATAGAATCATGTAGGTGGAAAGGCAGATCGTCACCACGCCCACGAGCGTGATGAGGCCCATGGTCTCGGGGTCGATATGGCCGAGGCTGAGACCCAATGCAGCCACGATAAGGGAGAACTCGCTGATCTGCGCCACGGTGAGGCCTGCCAGCAGTCCTGTGCGGCGGCGGCACCCCAGAATGCCCATGATGATCACCACGATCAGCGGGTTGCCCACGAGCACGAACACGGAGAAGATGAGCGCGTTGCCCATCTGCGCGCCGACGGTGTCCCACTCAAGGCGGGCGCCCAGGTCGATGAAGAAGAAAAGCAGAAGGAAGTCCCTCAGGCTGGTCAGGCGGGCGCCGATGGACTCCCGGAACTCGGAGGAGGCAAGCGAAATGCCCGCGAGAAAGGCCCCGACTTCCTTGCTGAACTCGAGGTAATCGCTCAAGGCCCCGAGGAACACGGCCCATGTCACGCCGAACAGCACGAGCAATTCGAGTGACTGGGCGAACCGGCGCAGCATGGGCAGCACGAAAAACTTGGTGGCGAGGGCGATGCCTCCCAGCAGGGCCACGCCCTTGACGAGGATCCACCCGATCGTTACCAGGATGGAGCCATCCTCGGGCACCACGCCGCCGAGGGTAGTCAGGGCAATGAGGGCGGCAATGGCGGCGATGTCCTGCACGATGAGGAAGCCGACCGCGATTCGCCCGTGGAGCGAGTCGATCTCGTTCTTGTCCGACAGCAGCTTGACGATGATGATCGTGCTGGAGAAGGTGAGCGCGACGGCCACATAGGCCGCCGGGAGGTACTCCATGCCCATGGCGAGCGCGATGACGAAGCCGATGGCGGAGGTGAAGACAATCTGCCCGATGCCGGTGGCAAGCGCCACGGTGCCGGTGGTCTTGATGAGGTGAAGGTCCAGCCGCATGCCGACGATGAACAGCAACACGGCAATGCCCATGTTGGCCATCAACTCGATCTGCTCGTGGCTCTTGATGATGCCCAGGCCGGATGGACCGGCGAGGATTCCCGTCACCAGGAACATGATCAGCAGCGGTTGCTTGAGCTTCTGCCCAATGCCCCCCAGCACAATGGCAAGCCCCAGAATCAGGGCGATTTCGTAGAAGATGTTCTCTGGAACGGCAGGCATGCGCAGTCAGTCCCCATAAATTCTCAAAAAATCACTATGCGAGAGCGTACAGTATCGCACATTTAAAAAAGAAATCTTTGGGGGCGACGGGGAAAGGAAGGGAAAATCAGCGGTGGGAACGCTCGGCCGAATCGCTTTCACACTCAAGGAACTCGGCGATCAAGGCGGCTTCTCTCGCCTTCAGAAACTTCAATCCGATCGCCATGGCAAGCACGATCAAGGCGAACTGTACGCCAGTAAAGACCCACCAGATCGGGCCAAGGGGCACGCCGCCGAGTCGCTCCGTCAGCGTGAACACCAGCTCAGCACCGCCCACAATACCACCGACCATCACAACGCCTATGAGGAGTCCGCCCGCGGCCCCGATTCCCAGCATGTCGGGGTGCCAGGCGATCTTCCCGCGCTGCTCGAAATTGAGGTCGCGAAATGTCATGGGGAACTCCCTCCTGGTGGGCCTCACCAGCTTGCTGGGGGCAGTCTACACGCCGCGTGGCAAACTGGCAAGACTTGGCAATACGCGGCGTTCGTGCCACGCGGGAGCGTGGCGTTCCGTGGCAGCCGTCTTGGTCCCGTCGTGCGTTGACCTTGGGGGTGCGATCGCCGGGCGCCGGGAGTCCCCCTTTGAAGGGGGATTCAGGGGGATGAAAGGAGAGTTGCGCGGCTACGGCAGTCACGCTGGAGACCGGCCACATCAAGACTTCTTCGTCAGCGCGTCCTTTACGGCCTTGGCGAGGGTTTGATTGAACCCTGGCACGGCCGCGATGGTGTCGATGTCGGTTTCGCGGATTTTAGCGAGGGAGCCGATGGTGCTCAGCAAGGTGCGGGCGCGTTTGGGGCCGATCCCGGGGATATCGGTAAGGGCCGTGCGCAGGGTTCCTTGCGAGCGTTTCTTGGCGTGAAAGGTGTTCGCAAAGCGGTGGGCCTCGTCGCGGATACGGGCGAGGTACAACACCACGGGGCTGTGCTGCGGCAGGATGATCGGGTTCATGCGCCCGGGGATGTAGAAGCGCTCGGGCGAGGCTTTGCCCGATTCCTGCGCGCGCGATTTGGCGATGCCCGCGAGGGGCAAATCCTCAATGCCGAGGTCCTGCATCACGGCGGTCGCCATGCCGAGCTGCCCCTTGCCGCCGTCAACGAGCACGAGATCGGGCAAGTCGTCCTCGCGCACGGCACGGGTGTAGCGGCGCAACAACACCTCGCGCATGGAGGCGAAATCGTCGGTCCCCTCGACGGTTTTGACGGTGTAGTGGCGGTAGCGGGCCTTGTCCGGGTTGCCACCGTCGAACACGACCATGGAGCCGACGGTGCGGTCGCCCTGGGTGGTGGCGATGTCGAAGCACTCGATGCGCTTGGGCTCGCGCGGCAGATGGAGCTTCTCGCGCAATTGCTTCATCAGGTCGAGGTTGGCCTCGTCGCGCAGGCGCTTCTCCTCGAAGCTGCTCTTCGCGTTTTTCTCGGCCAATTCGATGAGGCGCAGCTTCTCGCCCCGCTGCGGGTGGAGCACGGTCACCTTCGCCTCGCGCTTCTCGGTGAGGATGTCGCCCAGGGCCCCGGCCTCCTCCAGCTCGAGCGGAATGAGCACCTCGCGCGGAATGACCGGCGCTTCGCCGTAGTATTGCAGCAGAAACGAGGCGAATAGCTCGGACATTGGCAGGTCATTCGTGCGAAACGAAAACGACCGTCCGCCGAGCAGCTTTCCACCCCGAAAAAACACGACCTGAAACTCGCAGTAACGCCCCTCGGTGTAGATGCCGAAGACATCGCGGTCCTCGGCGCCGGGAACATCCACCGTTCGCTGCCGCTCGAGGGTTTTCTCGACGGCGTAAAGGCGATCGCGCAGGAGGGCAGCCGATTCAAACTCGAGGGCCTCGGCGTGCTGCTGAATCTGCGCCTTGAGCTGCTTGACCAGCTCGTCGCTGCGGCCCTCGAGGGCCATGGCGACTTGCGCGACCAGTTTCTCATACTCCGCCGGCTCGACGAGGCCCACGCAGGGGGCGACGCACTGCTTCATCTGGTAGTAGAGGCAGGGCCGCGTGCGGTTTCGCAACACATTGTCCGAGCAGGTGCGCAAGGGGAAGATCCGCTGGAGTTCGCGCAAGGTCTGGCGCACGGCCGCCGCACTCGCATAGGGCCCGTAGTATCGGGAGCCGTCCTTGCGCAGTTTACGGGTGACGGTGAGGCGTGGCCATTCGTGCATCACATTGAGCTTGACGCTCACATAGGTCTTGTCGTCCTTGAGGCTGATGTTGTAGCGGGGTTTGTGCTCCTTGATCAGGCTGTTCTCGAGCAACAGGGCCTCTTTCTCGTTCGTCGTCACGAGAAAGTTGATGCGCGTCACCCGCCGCATGAGAAAACGCACGCTGTAACGGCTGTCCTGGTTATGGATGTACGAGCGCACGCGCGCGCGCAGGTTGGCCGCCTTGCCCACATACATGATGCGCTCGTTCTTGTCCAGCATCTGGTAGCAGCCCGGGGCCGTCGGCACGCGGGCGAGGTCGAACGAGGCTGCAAAATCCTCGGGCGATTCGGCCTTGCCGCGAACGGGGATGACTTCCAGCGTGGTGATTTCAGCGACGGGACTCATGGGATCAAGGATACCGCGCGGGGCGTGCCCGGCGCATGCCGGCGGGTCATGGCTCATGGATCAGGGCTCGATGCGGAAGATGCGGTAGGCCTTGCTGTTCTCGCCGTGCTCGAGCACCCAGACATCCGTGCGCAGGGCATCGCCTTCCAGCTCGAAGAAGCGCTCTTCGTGCGGTTCGATGATTTCGCCGGTCAACACGCGCGCCCGGGCCTCGGACTCCGGGTTGGACCACGCCACCCAGGCGAGGTTGGCGTAGGAATCGAACTCGGCATGGGAGGCCTCGAAGGTGAAGGCGACGGGACCCATAGCACCGTCGGCCTCCTGCAACCGCAGCGGACTCCAATGCCACCCCGGGCTTTGTGCATCCCACCCGATGTCGACTTGCGTTCCACCGACTGTCACGCCCATGCGCGCGCGGCGGGTGTTTAGATCTTCGTTCGGGCCCATCCAGCAGAGCAGGGCGGGCAACTCCTGTTGCAGCGCCCCGCTGAACTTGCCGGAAATCGTTGCCGTGTCCCCCGGCGCGAATGCACGCGTAGCCGTGGGTAGTTCGTACTGGTTCGGGGGCGGGTCGGGGTTGTACCAGGCACTCACGGCCCACCCTTCCGCCAACTCGTCCTCCAGCCACGCGGCGATGGGCGTCAATCCGTAGCTGTGCACGATATGCACATCCACCAAGACCTCTCCCCCGGTCTCATTCGTGATCACGAAGGCATCCATTCCGTCCCACGACAGGGTTAACGCACCCCGGCGCGCGTGCAAGGGCTCGCGGACAATGCCGGCATCCGGCAATATCTTCTCGCGTTCAATGATCTCCCCTCTCGTACTCGACAGAAGCTCCACGGCCTGCACGCCGTCGTCGTAGTCCCGCGTCGTCGCGACATGCGCACCGATGGCGTCGTAGAGGAAAACCTCGATGCCCCGCCATGCCCTGTGCGCGATCTCCGTGTAGCGGGCATCCATCCAGCGCCATGTGTCGATGGCGGCGAAGCGCAGGTGCTCCTGCTCCCAATCGCTGAAGACGAACCAGATGCGCGTGCTGCCCTCGACCGCCCCCGGCGCGAGCACGGGATAGTAGTCCTGAAAGCGTGGATTCGTGAGCATCAAGGGCGGATTGCTGCGCAGGAGGTAGTCGATGTGACCCGGCGAGGTCGAAATCGAGCGCATGTGCATGGCCTCATCGCGGATGCCGTAGTGGTAGAGCCCGAGCATCGGCACGCCGGAGGAAAGCAGAATGCGATCCCCCTCCTCCCAGCCCTCGAGGATGAACTCCGCCGCGGCGGCGTAGTCGATGGGCAAGTGAATGCCGGGCCGGTGCGGAAACTCGTGCGGACCGTACTCCTGGAAGTAGTGGTCCGACAAGCTCGGCAGTGTCGCCGCGAAAAGCAGAATCGCCGCGCCGAGGCGGAAGCGCAATTGCGGAATCGCCAGCAATCCCGCTGCGATGAGTGCATAGAGCGGAATGGCGAAGGGCAAGAGCGCGCGAAACAGGAAGATGCTGTTGGTGATTTGGCTGATCGCGAACACGGCGAGAATCGGGAAGGCGAACCAAAGCGCTACGAACAGCGTCTGCCGGGGTTGGCGCTGGTAGTGCGTGTAGGCGCCCCATCCCGCCAGCGCGACACCGGCCAGCACGACGATGTAGAACGCGGGCTTCTGATCGCTGTACCCGAACACCATCGTCTTGAATGCGAAGACGAGGTCCATCACGCCGGGCCGTGGCACCCACCAATCCTCGGCGGCGATCATAATGTCCCCGGCCTTTCGCAGCATGATGAGAATCCACGGAAGTACGAGGAGAAATGCAGCGACATTGGCCACGAACCACGGCACGAATGGGCGCTTTTCGCGCACAATCATCACGAGGTACCAGCCGTTCAGCATGACCAGCAAGGGCACGGCGAAGGCCTGGCTGTAGAAGGCGAGCGCGGCCGCGAGCGTATACACGGGCCACCAGCGGCCGCCGGTCTCCCATGCGCGCAAACAGGCGTAGACCAACAGCGTGCCCGTCAGCGGCAGCAGGATGTAGTTCTTTGCATCCTGCGAGTGGACGATGTGAAAGGCGGATACTGCGACGATCGCCGCCGTCACGAGCGCGAGCCGCCGCGTGAAGAGTCGGCTCACGACGAGGTAAGCGGCCGGTATGGTCGCGATGCCGATCAGCGCGGCGAGGATACGCACGCCCCACTCGGTGGCATGCAGGCCGAGCAACTCGGCCGCCTTCATCATCACGATGTAGAGCGGCGGATGGCTCGATACATTCGCGCCGGTGAGCAGCGTTCCCCAGAAGTCCTCGACCTGGAGCAGCTCGAAGACCTCGTCGTGCCACAGGGGGTCGACGCCCAACCGGAACAGGCGCAGAGCGGCGGCCACCACCACGATGGCGGCCAGCCACAGGTACGCGCGCTCGGGCGGGATGTCCTGCTGCGGGGTCGTGTCCATGGCCCGCCGCGCGCTACGCGCCCTCGATCTCGTCCTCAAGTTGCGGCTGGTGGGGCTGAATCTTGTCGTTGAACAGCACCGTGAAGAACACCAGGATGGCCAGGGCCATGCCCGCCGGAATCAGCCAGATGGTGGTCCAGTTGTGCGTCACGACGGTCTCACCATCTACGATTGACTCCATCGCATACATATCGGAGATGCGCCCAAAAAGGATGGACCCGATGGCCATGCCAGCGCCGTAGGTGATGAGCGCAATAAAGCCCTGCGCGCTCGCGCGGATCTCGCGCGGGGCCTTCTCGTCCACATAAATCTGTCCGCTGACGAAGAAGAAGTCGAAGCAGATGCCGTGGAGCAGAATGCCAGTGTAGAGCATGATGACCTCGGGACCGCCCACGCCGCCGTAGGCAAAGAGGATGTAGCGCAGCACCCATGCCGCCATGCCGACCATGAGCATGCGCTTGATGCCCAGGATGGGCAAGAGGATCGGGATGACCAGCATGAACACGACCTCGGACATCTGCCCCATGGTCATCTTGCCCACGACATTGGTCATGCCGATTTCATTGAGAAACGCGTTGGCGCCCGCGTAGTAGAACGCCAACGGAATGCACAACAGCAGCGACGAAACGACGAACACTGCAAACGAACGGTTTTTCATCAGGCTCAGCGCATCCAGGCCGAGCACATCGCGCGCGGTCACCTTCTCATGCCGGCCCTTCGGCGGGGTATGGGGCAGCGTGAACGAATAGAGCCCCATCAGCAGCGATGCACCGGCCGCGATGCGCAGGGGAATGACCGTGGCGTCAATCACGAATTCGTCTTCCACCAACCATCCAAGGATCATCATCCCCAGTCCGGCCGTGATCCAGCCCAGCGTGCCGAACACGCGGATGGCCGGAAACTGCTTGCCCACATCCTTCATTTGATTGAATGCAACGGCGTTCACCAAGGCCAGCGTCGGCATGTAGCACAGGGCGTACGCCAGCAGAATCGGGATGAACAATCCCGGCGTCACCACCGTGCTCGCCGCGAACATCAGCACCGCGCCCAAGAGGTGCAGGGCCCCCATCACGATCTGCGCGGGGAAGAAGCGATCGGCCACCATGCCGATGAAGAAGGGCGACACGATTGCCGCCCAGGCCGTGGTGCTATAGGCCCACCCGACCTGTTCACCTGTAAACCCGATTGCGAACAAGTAGGTCGCCGCGGTGACCACCCATGCCCCCCACACAAAGAACTGGATGAACATCATCACGGAAAGTTGAACGCGGATGGCCGGATTCATAGTGCCCCCTTCCTGCCGTTGTCGTAGTCCCCGCGGTCCGCGCCAGATGCGGTGCGGCCGCACAAATTAAACCCTACGGGTTTGATGGGCGTTCAATCAAGTTGCACGAGCGATTCATCCAGCGTCTGCAAGCGTGCGGCAATGGCCGAGGGCGTCGCGACGAAGGGATCAATCGGGGTTCCGAGGATTTCCTCGGCCGCGGTGATGCCCTGCAGGTCCAGCGGGTCCGCCATGGCCAGGGCCACGCCGGGGCCGTCACTGACCAGGGGCAGGCACCCATGCTCAATGAGGAACCGCATGCCCAGCTTGAGGGTCAAGGCGGGATCCACGGCATCGTGTTGCGCATCCGCTCGGGGCAGGCGCAATTGCGCGGCAAGCGTCTGCGCGATGCCGTCTTCGGTCGCCGCGCCGTGCGCGCACAGCACTTCCCCCAGCCGCTCCCCCGTGGCCTCCTGCCGCGCCAAGGCGGCACTGAGGGCCGCGCCGGAGATCAGCCCCGCCTCCACCAGCATCGCCCCAAGCCTCCGCGGCACCGATTGGCGGGGCGTGGTCTTAATGCGGACCGTGTCCGAGTCTGGATCGGTGATGCGCTGCCGGGCGGAGGCCAAACGGGGAATGCTTACCCCGCTTTCCGATGCAGTCGCGAGCAATTCGAAGAAAATGCCGCAGGAATAGGGCCGTGCCTCCGGGCGCTTGGCCAAGGCTGACAACAACACCGCGTTGGCGTCGTCACCCAGCCCGGGGATGGGGTCCGGCGGGCGCAGCTGCACCTGTGCCATGACATCCCCGTCGTAGAAGGGCGGGTGCCCCGCCAGCGTCTCGTACACGGTCGAGGCGAGGCTGTAGAGGTCCGAGCGGTGGTCCAGCGGGCCGCCTTGAAGTTGCTCCGGGCTCATGCAACTCACCGTACCGCTCACATACGGCATGGGCGATTGCTGCCGGGCCTGCTTGACGGTCTGCGCAATGCCGAAATCGGCCAGCAGCGCATGGCCGTCCGTGCGTATCAGAATGTTGGTGGGTTTAATGTCCCGATGAAGGATATGCTCGGCATGGGCGTAATCCAGCGCCCCCGCGACCGGCCCAAGCCATTGCAGGGCCTCTTCCAGCGACATCGGCGCACCGCGATTCGTCAATTGCGCGGCCAGATCCTGCCCCTCGACAAACTCCATCGTGATGAAGGGCTGCGATTCCGCCTCCACCAGCGTGTACACCCCCACGATGTTCGGGTGCCGGAGCCGGCGTGTGATCAGCACTTCGCGCTTGAGGTCGTTCACCGCCTGCCGGTCGGACCCGAGGGTCTCGTCGAGCAGCTTGCAGGCCACCGGCGCCGCGCCGAGACGCTCGTCCTCCGCCAGCCAGATCCGCCCGACCGCGCCACGCCCAATGGCACGCACAAGGCGGTATCGACCGGCCAGCAGGACGCCGGGCGAGAGGATGGCGGTGGTGTCGTCCAAGTTGTTTTGGCCCCATTTCGTGTTCTGCGGAGTCTATCAGCGGGCGCCCCGGCCCCGCAAAGGCGCACAAAGGCGCGCAAACTGAGAAAGGCGCGAACCATGGGGCGTTTGATTCCCTTGCGTGGCCCTTTCTACAATGCGCTACGAATGGCCATGGGGATGCCGAGAGCGGTTTTCCCCCGAGCCATCGCAATCGGCCGAACACCTCGAGCCACGCCCGGCCAGGGCCGATTGCACACCGTTCCGGGCGAGGGCAGGTCTAGGGTGGCCAACTTCAGCTTCGGCACATTCCTTGTCGATTCCTCGAACCGGCAGGCGTTCGAGACGGCTCAGGCCGTCGCCGATCTCCGCCTGCCGGACGCCGCCCCCGTGCTTTTCCTTGGGGACAGCGGCTGCGGCAAGACCCATCTCATGCGCGCCGTCGTCGGCCGCGTACGCGCAGCGACGCGCCATGTCGGCCTTGCCTTCATCACCGCCCGTCACTTCCCCGATGCCGCGCGGCTCCTCATCGACGACCCCACGCCGGTGCAACGCGCGGCCGGCGCCATCCTGCTGGTCGACCAGCTCGAGGAATTTACCGACCTCGTGGATGAACTCGAGGTGGTTACGCGCATTTTCCTGGATAACGGCCATGCCGTGGCCTTTGCCAGCCACTTGCACCCGGGCCGCCTGCAAAACCTCACGCCCGGTCTCAAGGAAATTCTCAACACCGCGCGGGTTGTCGCCATTGAGCCGCAATCCTCCGAAACCCGCGTGGAATTGCTCAAGCGTCAGTTCCGGGAGGAAAGCGGGGATGTCATCCGCCGCCAAAGCCTCGAGATCGAGGAACTCCGCCGTGAAGTGGACCGCCTGCATCGCGGTGGCGGCAGCGCGGAGCCGGGTCACTCGGATGAGCAACTGGAACTCGAGCGCGCGCACAGCCGCGAGCTGGACCGCCGCATTCAGGGCTTGGAGTCCGAGGTCGAGCGCCTCCAGAATGACCTCGGGCGGGCACGCGCGGTCGAGAACCAATCGCAGGATGCCTTCCGGCTCGAGGAAGAGCTGGACCGCTCGCGCGCGGAGGCCGGCACCCTGCGCGTGCAGGTCGACAGCCTGTCCAATGCGGTAAACGAACTCGAGGCCCTGCAGGAACGCCTCACCACGCTGGAGGACGAGCGCGCCCAGTTGCGCGAGCAGGCCAGCCAGGTGGATGCCATGCAGCGCGAGGTGCGCACCCTCCAGGATCAACTCCGCGAGGCATGGGCCAAGTCCGCGCACGCCACGGACCTCGAGGAGACCATCGTCACCCTGCGGCAGGAGGCCGCCGAGGCGGCCGAGGCCATCGCCGAGCGCGACACCCTGCGCGAGGCCCTGATGCAGTCCGAGAGCGAGGCGACCCATGCACGCGAGGAGGCCAACACGCTTCTCGCCCGCGCGGAAAGCCTGCTGGAACTGGTCGAGTCCAATCGTTCGCGCTTCCGCGAAGTCGAGGAACAGCGCACGGCGCAGATAGCCGAGTTGCAGAACCAACTCGAGCGCGAGCGCGAGCAGGCCGTGCCGATCGAGGATTTGTTGGCAGTAAAGCGCCAGGCCGAGGAAGCCCTCTCGCAGCTCGGCGCGGAACGCGAGTCATTCGAGGAAACGCAGCGCGCGTTGGAGCAGGCCTGCGCGGATGCCCTGTCCAAAAGCCAGCGCCTTGAGGAAGAAAACGCGCATTTGCAGGAGGAACGCGACCGGCTGGCCGGGGAGTTGGCCGCCGCACGCGAAGTGCGCGATGCCGCCATGCGTGACCTCGACGACATCCGCCCGGTCAATGCGCGGCTCAAGGAGGAGAACGGCGCCCTGCGCCAGGAACTGCTCGAACTCAACAGCCGCCGCGAAGAGACGCAGCAGGCCTATTACGATATGGAGGCCGCGCGCGACGAGGCGCAGTCCGAGTTGGAAACCTTGCGCGCACAGTTGCGGGAAATGGAGGCCGAGGCCGGGCGGCGCCACGAGCGAATCGCGGCAATCGAGGGGGAACTCGAGGAACTCCGCGCGGAGCACACGGGCCTGCAGGGCATTTTCGCGGCAAAAGCGAGGGAACTGGGCTCGCTTGCGACCGCCCTCAACGCCATGGCCGCCGCTTCCAGCAACGAGAGCCCGGACGAGCCCCACCCTGAAATCGGGGGCGACCCGCAGGTATTGCCCGACGGCGTCGACCATGAGGCCGACCACGAGGCGAACCACGAGGCCGAACCGGAGGCACAGGCAATCGACTTCGTCGCGGCGGAGCCGGGTTCCGAATCCGCCAGCAACGGGGCCGGCCTTGAAGAGCACTCCGAGCCCGCGCTCGACACGCCGGCGGACGAGGAAGCGGATTCGGATTCGCATGCCGGGACAAACGGCGGCGGATGGCACCCGGAGCCCCACGAGGCCCCCGGGGAGGAAGCACCCAGCACGCAGCCGGAGCGCGTGTCGGACAGCCTCGAACCCCTTCAGGACCTCTCGCCGCTCGACGACGAGCACGACTCATCGATCTAGCGCCAGTGTCCATCGAAGAGCCCCTCGAGAACTGCGTCTTCCGCCTCTTTCATGACATCCACCCGCTCGATCGCGTCGCCCGGGCGGGGTACATCCTGCGCGGCGTGGCCGAGCCGGAGTCCGTAGCGGCCCACAGCCACTTCGTTGCGTTGATGACGCTGCTCTACTGCGACGCCTACCCCGATGACTTCGACAAGGACAAGGCCGTCGCCATGGCGCTCACGCACGACCTCGCCGAGGCCGTGATCATGGACATCCCGATGCCCGCCGTCGATGGGCACTTCGGGAAGGTGAAGTATGCTGCGGAGCAGGCCGTCACCGAGCAGTTGTTCGCCGGTTTTCCCGAGCGCTATGCCGCTCTGCACCACGAATTGGGCGAGGCGAAAACCCCCGAGGCCCGCCTCGTGCGCGCGCTGGACAAGGCCCAGATGATGATCAAGATCGTCATGTATATCCGCGAGGGCCGCGGCCGCCTCACCGAATTCTGGCAAAACCCCAAGAATTTTAATGACTTCGGCATCGAGCCCGTCTCCCGCCTGTTCGACCGCATCTGCGAAGAAGCGGGCATGCCGCGGCCACGATAGTCCGTCATCTGCCATCACCGCTCACGGGTTGGAGTTTCGATTCTGGAGGGGGCAGAATAGGCTTGTAGTTGAGTGCATCCTGACGATTCATGCCGCGAAATGTGTACACCTGCCGATGGGTGAAGGGAGGCACGGGCGCCCGACATGCATGTAGCGTTGCTCGAGGATTTGGCCATTGTGCTGGTGGCCGCGGGCCTGGTGGCGGTGGTCTTCAAGTGGCTGCGGCAACCGGTGCTGCTGGGCTACATTCTCGCGGGCATCCTGATCGGCCCCTACCTTCTCCCCGTGCCGTTGGTGCAAGACGACGACAGCATCCATCTGCTCGCCGAACTCGGCGTGATGATGCTGATGTTCAATCACGGCCTGCACTTCAATTTTCAGCGTCTGCTGAAGGTGGGTCCGACGGCGATCGTGGTCGCCGTGGTGCAAATCGCGGTGATGGTATGGCTCGGCATGACCTTGGGCCGCCTGTTCGGCTGGGACCCCATGGACAGCCTTTTCCTGGGCGTGCTTCTGTCCATCTCCAGCGCGACGATTGTGTACAAGGTCCTGGTCGAGCTGAACCAAGTGCATGAAAATGCCTCCGCCATTTCCTTCGGGGTGTTGGTGGTAGGCGATGCGCTCGCGATCGCGCTTCTGGCCCTTTTGTCGAGCATCGCGATGACGGGCACCCTCGAGCCCGTGGCCGTGGTGGGCACGCTGACGCGCCTGGGCATTTTTCTCGTGGTCGTGCCGGTGGCCGGCCTGATTGTCGTGCCACGGCTGCTGGCGCGCGTGGGGAAGCTGCAAAGCGTGGAAGTGCTGCTCATCGTCACGCTGGCGCTGTGTTTCGGCGTGACCCTGCTGGCCCTGTCATTGGGATACAGCGTGGCATTGGGAGCCTTCATCATCGGGGCGGTCGTGTCGGAGGCGCGCGAGGGCCCGCGCATCACCGAGATCATCGAACCCGTGCGCAACATGTTCAGCGCGATCTTTTTCGTCGCCGTCGGCATGCTCGTGGAGCCGGCCATGCTCGTGGCCTACGCCGCGCCCATCCTGGTCATCAGCGCTGCTGTTATCATCGGAAAGGTGGTGGTGTACTCGCTGGCCACGGCCCTGTGCGGCCGTTCACCGCGCACTTCGCTCAAGGTGGGGTTGATCCTCGCCCAGATAGGTGAGTTCTCCTTCATCATCGCCGCGCTTGGTCTCAGCCTCGGCGTCACGAGTGATTTCCTCTACCCCATCACGGTGGCGGTCTCCCTCCTCACGACATTGGCATCGCCCTATCTCATCACGCATGCCGATGCGATCGCCGGACTCATCTGGCGCTTCACGCCCGCACCGTTCGCACGCGCGGTCACGGTGTACAGCCGTCTGGGTCCGCCGACGGGCATGCCGGAGACGACCCCACAGAACCGGCGGCTGATTCGACGCTGGTTGCTGCAGATTGGCTTCAATCTGGCCATCGTGTCGGGCGTGTTTCTCATGGCGGCGGAGGCCAGTCAACACCCGGAGTGGCTCCCGTTCGTGGTGCCCGCATGGATTGGCGGCCACGACACACTGTTCTGGTTTGCCGCGGTGATGCTGGTGCTCCCCGTGCTCGTGGCGATCTTCAACCGGCTGCAGGTCATCAGCATGTTCGCGGCAGAGGCGGCGATGCAGGCGAAGGACGGGCAGGTCCCCAATTACAGCCTGCGCGCCCTGATGGCCAATGTCATGCTCGTCTTCTCGACGCTGCTGGTGGCGCTGTTCGTGTTCCTGCTGAGCGGGGCGCTCCTGCCCCCTCTGCCCATCCTCGGGCTGATGGTGCTGTTTGTCGTCGTGGTCATGATGCGCCTGCGCAACCACTTCATCGGCGTGTACGCCCGCGCCCAGGTCGCGCTTGAGGAGACCCTTGCCGAGGCCCCGCCCGAGCCGGACACCGCGGTGGAGTCCATGGCCCCGCTGTTGCGGGAGGCACGGATGGACCTCGTTCACCTGGAGCCGGGGGCGTGGTCCGCGGGTAAAATGATCCGGGAAGTGGGCATACGGACCCGCACGGGGTCGAGTGTGGTGGCCATTGCGCGAGGCAACGAGCGCATCATCAACCCGGATCCCTTCGAGGTTCTGCATGCCGGGGAGGATGTGCTGCTCATCGGCACGGAGGAGCAACTGGCGGCCGCCAGGGAGCTGCTCGCGTCCCCCGACGAGCCGCCGGAGCCCCTGTAGACGCCCCGCCGCAACCGGGGTAGAAGTAGTGTTCGCAAAATTGGAATAGGCGCATGTATACTTACGCGTCTGTGTATGCTCGGGGAGCCAAACACGCCTTGTTCTCTTCAGTTGTAAGGAATTCAGCGGATGCCAATTAAGTATGAATGCCCGGAGTGCGGGCGCCGATTTGCCGATTGGGGTGCCGAAAACCTCGGGTTCAAGTGCCCGAGGGACGAAAACTGCCCGAACGACCAACAGTCGGCTGAAACGGCCAAGGACATCGAGCTTGTGCGCCTTGGGTCGCAGGATGATCAACTGACCCCGCGCCGGGCCACCACGAAACGCACCCAGCGTCGCGCGGTCGATGTGAAGCCCTTGGAAAATCAGGATCCCGAGGCCGAGCCCGATCTGGATGAAGTCGATGGCGACTTCGAGACGGGAGACATTGAGGCCGACGACATCGACACCGATGACGATGCCGCGGTGGCCTTCGACAGCGACGATGCCGTCGGTGATGCGGACGACGATTCCGACGACGGCCCGGTTCCGGCCGCGGATGATGATGCCGCAGTGGAAGAAGAGGATGGACGCTTCTAGTCGAAGTTGACTAGACCGTTACCGGCGCGACTTGCGGGAGCTTTATGCCCCCTCGGGCGTGGGGCTTACGGGTGGGCAGGCCTCACCCAGCGGGCGCGTCAAGCCCACTGGTGTCGTCGTTGTTCGCCGTGGGCTCGATCAGTCCCTCTGCCTCCGCGTCTGCGCGCGAGGTGACATAGACGCGATCGAACCGGGGCACGGCGACGAGCCCGGGAAAGCGCGTGGGCAGGTCATCCCGAAACAGGCGCAGCAGCGTGGCCCCGGCGGGAACTTCGATAGACCAACGCCGGTCATCCTCGGGGATCGCCAGCACGGCCTCATGGAACTCCAGCTCGAATCCGAACATCTCGGAGATGAGGTCGAGGATCCGGAAGGCGTCCTGCTCCCCAAAGGTGAGGGACTCCTCCAGCGGCTTCGTGAGTACGGAGTTGAGTGCCGGGTCCATCTCCTGGGCCCGAATCTCGCCGCCATTGCCCTCGTTGTCCGGCAAGGCGCCCCCGCGGTGTGACGGCCGGCGCTCGTCATAATCGATATGGCTCACCTGGCTGACGGGGATGTCCATCACGACGCCATCGACGATTTCCACCTTGTAGTTGGTGGCGGTTTTCCGAACGACCCGCACGCCAGTCATCTGCGCGCCGGTGGTGAGTGTGATGATGTCGCCCGACTCACGGATATCGGCCCCGGGCTCCTGCGCAGCGGCCAACAGGCCGGACATCAGGAACACCAGCGGAATACCGCACAAGGCGCAAGCTCGGGGGAAGTGGGGCACGGTCCGTTGTCTCCAGCAACCTTCCAGTCTTATACTGGTGATTCTAGGCCTGATTGTCTGGTAAGTCAACGATTTACTGGCGCCGAACCGTATTGAGGGATTCCGCCCATGGCCACCATCGTAATCGCCGAGCCCGATTTTGCCAACGCGAGCATCATGCAAGCCACGCTGGAGGGCGAGGGCCATACCGTGCAAACCGCCCAGGATGGCTACGAAGCCCTCTCGATGTGCGAAAAACTCATGCCGGACATGGTCCTTCTGGCGGTCAATCTATCCGTGATGACAGGCCCGGAGGTGAGCGAAGCCCTGCGCAATGACCCCGATTTCCCGGCAGAGCTGCCGATCATCCTCCTCCACTCCGAGGCGGTGGACCAGCGGGTCGTCGAGCGTTGCGGCGCGACGGAAACCATGGAAAAAGGGGTGGACACCCACAGGATGCGTGAGCGGGTCGTGGCCCTGCTTGGGCCAGCCGCTGGAGCGGGCTGAGACGGCGCGTCTACAGCGTCTCGATGGTGATGTGGTCGTTGGTGTAGACGCAGATGCCGGAGGCCGTGATGAGGGCCTCCCGCACGATCGCTTCGGGCGCCATTTCGGTGTGCTTGGCCAGTACGCGGGCGGCGGCAAGGGCGTACGAACCGCCGGAGCCAATCGCCAGGATGCCATCGTCCGGCTCGATGACCTCGCCCGACCCGGCCACGACGAGCGAAGTCGAGGCATCCGCCACGGCGAGCAGGGCGTTCAACTGACGGAGAAATTTGTCCGTGCGCCATTCTTTGCCCAACTCGACGGCGGCCCGCGTCAATTGGTGGTGCTCGCTCAGCTTGGATTCGAAGCGCTCGAAAAGGGTGAGCGCGTCGGACACGGAACCGGCGAAGCCCGCCAACACTCGGCCATCGGCCAAGGTGCGCACCTTGCGTGCGGTGGCCTTCATCACGGTCTCGCCGACGGTCACCTGTCCGTCACCGCCGATGGCGACTTGGTCGCCACGGCGAACACAGACGATGGTGGTACCGTGAAAGGGAGTAGGGGCGTTATGCTGCATGGACTAAGGAATACCATAAGCGGCGGCCGCTTTTCATCTTCGCCGTGCGAACGACAAGGATTTTCTTGAATGGAATGGATGCATGTTCTGGTATTGGGCGGTGTGCTCTCACTTTTCGCATTGCGCGGTGCACACGCACGCTGGAAGCTGCGCCGTGTGCGCGATCGCTTCCACAAAGGCTCCCAAGCCCTCACGGACGACAACCCTACCGAGGCGGAGGCCATTTTTCGTGAGTGCGTGCGCCTTTCCCCCGCCACGAGCAGCCTTCACCGGATGCTCGGGCGTTCGCTCGCGGCCCAGGCCCGATTCGAGGATGCGGCCAAGGCCATGGAGACGGCAGCCTATCTCGAGCCAAAAAACGCCGATGCCCGCCTCGAGCACGGCCTGATGTTGGCCCATTGTGGACCGGGGCAGGAGGAAGCCACGGCGACCGCGCTGAGAAAAGCGCTGACGCTCAACCCGGAGCTGCGCACGGTCTTGCGCGAGGCGGGTCAACTCGAGGCGGTGCGCCAACATCCAGCCGTGGCGGCACTTCTCGCCGAGGATATTTAATGCGGATACCCCAGATCGGGACTGCATCGGGCAGATGACGCAAAAGGGGTGCCGTACGGCCCTGCCCTTCAAAACCTAAACCATTTCAGTATAAAAAGTTACAACTCCCCCGCACATTGGCTCGTAAATTGCCCCTTGCCCGCATGGTTCATTGGGCATCAAAACTCCTCGCCACGGCATTGCTGTTGGCCTTCGCGCTGGACGCTGCCGCCACCCCCGCGGTGGTGGGCCAGTCCACTTCCCGCGTGCACCCGGGTGAGCCGTTTGAGTACAGCATCGACTTTTCGTGGGACGGCCCGGTGGACGCGTATGCAATTGTGCTCCCAATCCCCCCAATCGAGGTTGATGGGATCGCTTTCGAGCCGGTGCGCATGGAGAGCCGTATAGTCGATGGACAGCCTGTCATCCGTCTGGTGATGTCCGTCGTTGTTGAGGAAGCAGGCCAGATGGACCTGCCGGAACTGACAGTTTACTTTGCTACAACACAAGAGGGGAGCCTGGCGGCGGAAGACACTTCGTCTACACACCCCAAGACCCCACAACCGTCCCCCCTGACGGTTCCTCCATTCCCCGTGGAGGCAAGACCCTACAGACCCCTAGCCTGGTTTTTCGGCGCCATGGCAATCATCCTCCTCTTGTGTTTGGGACTGGGCTGGCGGCTCGCGTCACCCCATCGCAGCCGCCAGTCCCAGTCCCCCTCCCTTCCTTCCTCTTCTCACAGCGATCCATCCGAAGCCCTGCGTGCGGCGCGCCATGCCCGCCACGAGGGCGACCTCTATGCCTTTTACCGGCACCTCGGCCAAGCCTTGGCCGGGCGCACCGGTGTGGACCCCACCCTGTTTGAACGCATCAAGCAACGCACCGCGGATGTCGGATTCCGCAGTGCAAAGCCCAACGCAGAGCTACTCGACGGCGATTACCGCGATGTCGCGCGCGCCGTCGGCGACCCGAAGGAGGACGCGGCAGCATGAACCAGGAAGTATCGGCGTCGCCCATGGGAGACGGCGTGAATGTGGAGAGCATTCGGCGGCGAGTGGAGGAGCACTCCGATTTCGTCGCCCGCTTGCGCCAGCAAATGGCCCGCGTCATCGTCGGCCAGCAATACATGGTCGACCGGCTCCTCGTTGGAATTCTGTCGAACGGCCATGTGCTGCTCGAGGGCGTGCCGGGCTTGGCGAAGACGACGGCCGTGAAGACCTTGGCCCAGGCCATCGACTGCTCGTTCAGCCGCATTCAGTTCACGCCCGACCTGCTGCCCGCCGACCTCATCGGCACGCAGATTTACAACCCGCGCGAGGGCACCTTCTCCACGAAGAAGGGCCCGATTTTCGGCAACATCATCCTCGCGGACGAAATTAACCGCGCGCCTGCCAAGGTGCAGAGTGCTTTGCTCGAGGCCATGCAGGAACGGCAGGTGACCATCGGCGACGAGACCTTCCGGCTCGACGAACCCTTCATGGTGCTCGCCACGCAGAACCCCATCGAGCAGGAGGGCACCTACCCCCTTCCCGAGGCCCAGGTGGACCGCTTCATGCTCAAGCTGCGCATCACCTATCCCTCCAAGGCCGAAGAACGCGAAATCATGGACCGGGTCGATGTGTTGCACGACCAGAGCGTGTCCAAATGCGTGAGCAAAGACGAAATCCGCAAGGCCCGCGAGATCGTCAACCAGATTTATGTCGACGAGAAGGCCAAGAACTACATCGTCGACATCGTCCAGGCCACGCGTCACCCCGAGTTGTTTGGACTCGACATTGCCCACCTCATCGAGTACGGCGCGTCGCCGCGCGCCACGATTTTCCTCCAACAAGGCGCGCGCGCGATGGCCTTCCTGCAGGGCGAGGGCAATGTCTTCCCCAACGATGTGAAGCAAGTCGCGATGGACATCCTGCGCCACCGCGTGATCATCACCTACGAAGCCGAGGCCGAAAACATGACCAGCGAGGACATCATCCGCAAGATCCTCGACACGGTCCCGGTGCCGTAGGGAACCATGCTGGTTTATCCACCGATGAACGCAGATACACGCAGATGGATACGGGATATGGCCCCCACCTCTGGTTCCCAAGTTGTACTTGGGAGCGAGCGGCAAGGTAACGGAGCAGCCATGCACGCGAATGCGAATCCCCGCTCCGTGGCTGCGGCGACTTGTGCCCCAACGGGGCATGACACGATAGCCCAGGGCAACGCCCTGGGTAGGATACACCCCCACACCACCATGCCCTGTAGGGGCATGAGAAGGGACCCGCGGGTTGATGTTTGTCGTGCCCATACAGGGCACGGAATGGGTTGGTCCGCTTTATCCCAGGGCGTTGCCTTGGGCTACCCTGTCGTGGCCTTTCAGGCCATGAACCGCGCCCTGGTTCATCCGCACCCTCCCGTGCTCTCTGTGCTCTCTGTGCCTCTGTGGTTAATTTCCGGAGCTTCGTCATGATTCCCCAAGAAATCATGTCGGAAATCCGGCGGATTCAGATCCGCACTTCGCGGATGGTGAATGACATCCTCGCGGGGCAGTACCAGTCCGTCTTCAAGGGGCAGGGCATGGAATTCCGCGAGGTGCGGGAGTATGTCCCGGGCGATGACATCCGCCTGATCGACTGGAATGTGAGTGCGCGGCACGACCACCCCTTTGTGAAGATCCTCGCCGAGGAGCGCGAGCTGACGGTCATGCTGATGGTGGACATGAGCGGCTCGGGGCGCTTCGGCAGTGTGCGGCGTTTCAAGAATGAGCTGGCTGCCGAGCTATGCGCGGTGCTGGCCTTCTCCGCCATTCAGAACAGCGACAAGGTCGGTCTCATCATCTTTACCGACGACATCGAGCTGTTCGTGCCGCCGGGCAAGGGCCGCAAACATGTGCTGCGCGTGATTCGCGAGGTGCTGTTCTTCGAGCCGAAGGGACGAAAGACGAATATCCCCAACGCGCTGCATTTCCTCAACGGCGTCTGCAAACGGCGCGCGGTGACTTTCCTCGTGTCCGACTTCATGGCGGACGACTACGAGAGCGCGCTGCGCATTGCCAACAAGCGGCACGACATCGTCGCCGTGTGCGTGACGGACCCGCGTGAGGAGTCCCTGCCGGATGTCGGGCTTGTCGGCGTGACGGACGCGGAGACCGGGCAGGAAACACTCATCGATACCGGCGATGGACGCGTGCGGCAGGCCTACGAGCGCGAGGCACTCGCGCGGGCGGAGGCGCGGGACGAGATATTCAAGCGCACGAAGGTGGATGCCATACGCGTGCGCACGGACCGGAGCTATGTCGAGGAGATCTACCGATTTTTCCGTATGCGGGAGAAACGGATGTGATGCATCGAATTGCAGTTCCAATCGCCCTGCTCGCGCTGCTCGTTTCCACCGCGGCCCGTGCCGATGAAATCGGCCCGTCGGTGGTTGTGCGCCTTGAACCGCCGATCACGCCCTTGCACGAACCGGCCATGCTCTACCTTGAGGTCGAGATTGACCGGAGGGAATCCGCGCGTTGGCCGGGCCTGGTGGAACGCCTCGATGAAAGCATCGGGATCTTCGGCGAGCCCGTCATTTCCACGGCCTCGCTGCCAAACGAGCGTGTGCGTATCACAACGACGATCATGTTGGACCCACTTGAGATCGGGGAGTACCCCGTCGGCGCCATGCAGTTTTCCTGGGGCGATGAGGGCAACGCCTTGAACCTGCCCGGTCCGATGCTGATCGTGCGGGAGCCAACGGAAGAAGAGCGGGCGTCTCTCGAAGTGATGCAGGAAAATGCCCCAACACCAATGCCTCGGAGTCCATTGGGCTGGCAGGTCTATGCCATCGGGCTGATCGCCGCCGCCATCATCGGCGCCATCATCGGCTGGTGGTTGCGCACGCGTGGCCGGGAAGACTTCTACGCGCCGTCCACCCTGAAGCCATGGGAGCGGGCGATCGAGGCATTGCGCTCTCTGCGCGACAAGAAATTGGCGGAACGCGGCGAGCATGAACCGTACTTCATCGATTTGTCCGGTATTTTGCGCTCGTACATCGAGGGCCGCTTCCACCTGCACGCACCGGAAATGACGACGGAGGAGTTCTTGCAGTCCGCGACGGAGAGCGGCCTGCTCACCATCGAGCAGCAGGACTTCCTCGCCCGATTCCTCAAGCAGAGCGATCGCGTGAAGTTCGCGAAATTGGTGCCGCCCTTGGAGGACATGAAATCCAGCCTGGCGCAGGTGATGGACTTCGTGGAGGAAACGATTCCGCGCGAGGACGAATCCGCCGAGCCCGGGGAGAAGGCAGCATGAACCTGATGCCTGATCTCGCCTTCCTGCAGCCGTTCCTATTTACGGATTTCCTCCACCCATGGTTGCTGGTTTTGCTCATTTTTGTGCCGGTCCTGTTCCTGCTGGAGAGCACCGCTGGCAGTCCCGGCGTCATGAGCATCTCCACGGGCGAAGGCCTCTCCCGCATGCGCTCGGACCGCCACCGCCTGCTGCGGCGTCTGCCGGCCGTGGCGCGCGCACTCGCACTCACGCTTTTGATCATCGCCTTGGCCCGCCCGCTGACCGGCCTGACGCCCGTGCGCGATGAGGAAAGCATCATCGACATCGTCATGTGCATCGATGTCTCCGGCAGCATGCGCGCCACGGATTTCTCACAGCGGGGCGAGGCCCGCAACCGGCTCGATGTGGTGAAAGACGCCGCGCTGTCGTTTGTAGACGGCCGCAAGCAACGCTCCGCCGATCGCTTTGGCTCGGATCGCATCGGCCTGATTCTCTACGCCGGCATGGCATGGACGCAGGTGCCGCTGACGCTGGACTACGAGATTGTGAAACGCGGGGTGGTCAGCGCCCATATTGATGAGAGTGACCCGCGCAAGCAGGGAACCGCGATCGGCACGGCGATTGGCCTTGCGGTGAGCCGTCTCCGGCACTCGGAAGCCGAGTCGAAGGTAATCATCCTGATGACGGACGGCATCAACAACCGGGGCGAGCTGGATCCCATCACGGCGGCGAACATGGCCAAGGAGTTTGGCATTCGCGTGTACACCATCGGCGCCGGGGCGGATGTGAATGTGACGATCCCCGGCTTTGGCATGCCGCAGGCGCGCATGCCGATTGATGAGATCTCACTCAAGCGCATTGCGGAGATTACCGGGGCGGGTTTCTACCGTGCCACGGACGAGGCCAGCCTGCAGGCCGCCTATGATGAGATCAGCAGGCTTGAGCGCACCGAGATTCCCATTGTTGAGTACTACGACTACGACGAGGGCTTCGCGCCGTTTGCGACGGCCGGCGCCCTGCTGATGGCGGCGTCGATCTTTGGCCGCCGCATCTGGTTTGACCCGATTCCATAAGGAATAGCAGGTAGACGATGGACATCGCATTCGCATTTCCCTTGAATCAATGGCCGATCTGGCTCGGTGTGCTCATCGTGTCGCTGGTGATGCTCAGCGCGGCCCTGCGCATTCTCGACGGGCAACGCCGCGAGCGCCTCGCGCGCTTTGTCGAGGCACACCTTGCCCCCCGGCTCCTGTTGGGGTACGACGCCCGCCTGCGGCGGCCCTTGCACTACCTCACGATTCTTGCCTTTGCCGCGATTGCGGTTGCCTTGGCCGAGCCGCACTGGGGCGAGGCGTGGCGCTCGTCGCGCGCGCAAACGCGTGACATCATGGTCGTGCTCGACCTTTCCCACAGCATGCGGGCGGAGGACATCCTCCCCTCGCGGCTCGAGCGCGCCAAGTACAAGATCGAGGCGCTCTCGGATCGCCTCCGGGGCGATCGCTTCGGCCTTATCGGCTTTGCCGGGCATGCCTCGCAGCAGAGCCCCCTGACTTCCGATCGCAGCTACTTCCTCTCCGTGCTGCATGTGATGGACACGAACACCATCGGCTCCCTCGGTACGAATATCGCCGCTGCCATTGACGAGGCTGCACGGGTGTTCGCCGACGACGACATGGGCCTTGGAGAATCCGCGCGGGCAACACGGGCCATTCTGCTGATCTCCGATGGAGAGCAGATCTCGGGCGACGCCGTCGCCGCTGCGCGCAGTGCCAGCGCCCATGCACGAATTTACACCATGGGAGTCGGCGACCCACGGGGAACGGAAATCACCCTGCCGGCGGTTCGCGCCACGCGCCTCGCGCAGGGCGTGCCGCAGACGCACTGGTCGGCCTTGGATGAGGATACGCTCATACGAATTGCGGAGGCGGGCGGAGGCGCCTATGTGCGCCTCGAACCGGATGACTGGGATATCGACCAGATTCAACAACGGATGGCCGAGATCGCCACGCGCTCAGCGGACGGACAGGTCGCCCGGCGTCTGACGAACCGCTACCAATGGCCGCTGGCCTTGGCGATTCTCCTGTTTGCAGCCGAGGGGCTGTGGTTGGTGATGCTCCCAAGTCTGCGCCGCCGCCGCGCGGGCAAGGCCATCCCCGTGCAGGTACCCGCGAATGGACAACAACATGCGTAGAACCTTGGCGATATGGGCTCTCACCCTTGCCATGCCGCTCACGGCCCCGGCTTTCGCGGAGGTATCCGCCCAAGACATGGCCCAAGTGCGCGGAGAGTTGCTGCGGGGAAACGCGGATCGTGCGATCGAAATACTCAAAGACTTGCTGGTCGATACAGGCGACTCCCCATTCGTTTATTACGCACTTGGGGAGGCGTATACGACTGCGGCCAATCAGACAGATGACACAAATACCGCACGCGCCTACTTGCAGGCCGCACAGAATGCGTTCGAATCTGCGATTCGCATCCAAGATACGGATATGCGTGCAAACGCAGTATACAATGCGGCAAACTCACTTGCTGAACTTGGACAAAGCCATGAGGTTGATCGCGAGTTCAACAGGGCAGGCGAATACTATCTGCAGGCGTTGGAGGCCTACGACTTAGCCCTTGGCATCAACCCAGACCACTCGATGGCAAGGCACAATCGAGCTTGGACAAGGCTTAAGTTCAAGCAGCTCCCACCCGAGGAGGAGCAGGAGCAGGAACCGCAGCCCGAGGGCGAGGATGAGCAGGAGGAGCAGCCAGAGGACGACCAGGAACAGGAGCCGCAGGAGCAGCCCGAGGGCGATCAGGAACAACCAGAGCAGCCGGAAGGCGAGGAAGAGCGCCCGCAGGACCAGGAGCGGGACGAGGGCGAAGAGGAATCGGGAGAGGACGGGCAGCAACCGCCGCCCCCACCGCAGCCGCAGGACCCTTCGCAACAACAGGAACCGGAGGACATGCCGATGCAGGATTTCGAGGCCTTGCTCGACAACCTCATGGACATCGACGACGAGGAGCAGCGTGAACTCCGCCGCGAACCACGGTCGCAACAGGCCATCGGGGAGTGGTGGTGATGCGTACGCGTCAATGGACCTGCATCGCGGCGGCCCTCCTCGTCTGCGTGGGGGCATTTGCGGCCGAGGAGGCCGAAGTGACCCTCCGCACGCGGCCGGAAGAAACGCGCGTGGGCACGCCCTTCAACATCATCGTGCAGACGCTGGGTACGCCGCTCGGCAGCATTTCCCTCCCGACGGTGGAGCATATCCGGATCGATCCCAACCCGGTCGCATCGAGCAACACCTTCATCTATCGGGACGGGCGGATGATCGTCAGCATCGAGAAGCGATTCGTCGCCGTGGCCGACAGGCCCGGAACCTACACGATCCCCCCGGTGCATGCGGAAATCGCCGGGCAGGAGGTGGTATCGAACGAGGTAGAAATCAAGATATTGCCGCTGGATGCCCCCCCGAGGGAGGACGGGCAAGCAGGCGGGGAACGCGCCATTCCCGTGGAGGAGGCGTTCTTCATCCGCACGGAGGTGGACAAGACAGAGGTCTACCAAGGCGAGGCGATCCTGATGGGCTTGTCGCTCTGGCGCGTCACCGGGGTGAGTGCAAGCACGCGGCGCGGTTCCGCGGTCAGTCCTCCGGATACCACCGGCTTCTATAGCGTGGATTTGCCACCGGCCGGTGAGAACCGGCAGCGGTTGGTGGACGGTGTACCCACAACTTACGATGTGCGCCAGACGCGCCGCCTCTTGTTTCCCACGACCGTGGGTGAGTTGACCATCGGCGGGTGGAATCTCGAGGGGGAGATACGAATCCCGGATCCCTCGAATGTCTTCTCCGCCGGGGGGCGCACCCACCTGATGCCGCTCGCGGCCGATCCGGTCAAGATCACGGTGAAGCCGCTTCCGCCCCGTCCGCGGGAGTTCAGCGGGGCCGTGGGGAAGTTCCAGCTGAATACGCGCCTGTCGAAACAGGCCACTTACCTGGGCCAACCGATTCAGCTGGTGGCGGAAGTCTACGGCAGTGGCAATCCCGATGCCATCAGTGCCCCGCGTCTGGCCGATATCCAGGGCCTGCATGCATCGCCGCCACGGGCCAGCACCAACATCGACAGGGACGAGCACGGCATCCGGGTGCGCAAGAGTTTCGAGTACACCCTGACGCCCAATCAGATGGGAGATTTCACCATTCCCCCCGTGTCGTTCGTGTATTTCGACCCCGACGCGGAGGATTTCGTCACGATTGAAGGGCGGGAGTACCCCATCCGCGTCGGGCGCCCGCAAGGGGGCACCACGCGCACCTTCGTTGCGGCCGAGGATGGCGCCGACGGCGAGTTCGCCATGCTGGCGGACGACCTCGTGCCACCGCTTGATCCCCCTGCGACGCTGTCCCGCAATGCGGGCGTGAATCCTGCCGCATTGGCCGCGGGTTACGCCTTGCCCGTGCTGGGCTATGTGGGCATTGCCGCCTTTCTGCTTCGGCGCCGGCGTTTCGAGCGGGATATCGCATTCGCTCGGGCACACGCGGCCCGCCATCGCATGGATCAACGCCTGCGCAGCATTGACCCGTCGAAGGAACCGGCCGTGGAGCTGTACCGTGCCTTGTGCGGCTATGTGGCGGATATGCTCAATGCACCCGAGGCCGGCATGACGCCGGAGGACCTTGCAACGCTGTGTGCCGAGCGCGGATTGCCGCCGGAGGCCTACGCCGGCGTCGAGAAGACCCTTCGTGCGTGCGAGCGGGTCCGCTATGCGGGTGGAAAACTCTCCGAGAGCGAAGTGAATGCATTGATCGAGGCGGCCGAGGTGAATATAGCGCAGTTTGACGCTGCTTTGAAGGGGGTGCGCGCCGCATGAACATGATCGCCATGGCCCTTGTAGCCGTTTCCGGCGCCACCGCTTTCCTCGATACCTTCGAGCGCGCGCACTTGGCCTATGCCGAGGGGCGCTATGTGGACGCCGTCGTGGCGTACGACCAACTGGTCGGCGAGCAGGTGCACGATCCCGCGGTGTTCTACAACCTGGGCAACGCGTATTTTCAGCTCGGCGAGGTCGGGCTGGCGATTGCCAACTACGAGCGCGCCCTGCAACTGTCACCTGGCATGACCGAGGCACGCGCGAACCTGGCCTCGGCCACGCGCATCGCGAATCCACAGGTCACGCCGCCGCAAGGGCCGGAATGGGAACAAGCCCTGTTCTTCTGGCACGCGAACATGCCGCCACCGGCCGCGCGAACGCTGGCCTTGGCCGCATGGATCATCTTCTGGGCGCTTCTCACCCTGCGCGTCTGGAAACGCTTCCCCTACGCACACACCCTCATCGCCGTGGCGGGCGTTGCGATGCTCCTCACGAGCGCATCGGCGTGGATCAAGTCCAACCCCGAGCCGCTGGTCGTTGTCGTCGACCCCGTCGTGCAGGTGCGCCACGGCATCAGCGATGACGAAGGCGTCCGGTTCGAGTTGCGCGAGGGCGACCGCGTCGTGCTCGAGGAGCAGCGCGGCGATTGGATACGCGTGCGTGCCACTCGGGCGGACGACGAGACAGACCGGGGCTGGACCCGCACGGACGGGGTCGTCATCGTCGGGCCCCCGTATCGGCCGACTCCAACGGAGCGCCTCGATCGCCTGATGCTGGACACCGCGCCGGACGCCGGCTGAGGTGGACGAACGCTTCCATGACCTCGTGTGTCTGGCGCGCTCGGACCCCAACGCCTTCCGCGCGATCCCCCGCAACGAGTGCCTGGAAGCCGCCCGAGCACACGCGCATCGGCAGTATCACGACATCAAGCATGGGCACGACGCGGGTGATGCGGCCGTCAATGTGGTGCACCGTCTATCAGATGCCGCCGACGAGTTGATGAGCGGCGTGGTGCGCTTCGCCCATGTGACGGCCGGTGCGCAACCCACCCGGTACAGCCTGTGCGCCTTGGGAAGCTACGGCCGCCGCGAGTTGAGCCCGCACTCGGACCTCGATGTCTGCCTCTTGTATGACGGACGCCTGGACAAACCCCTCGAGGCCCTCAACGAGTACCTCATCCCCTTTGTCTGGGACATGGGCTTCCATGTTGGCTACGCCTTGCGCAGTCTGAAGGAAACCTGCGACCTCGCCCTCGCGGATCCCAAGCATTTCACTGCAATTCTGCAGGCTCGGCTCATCGCGGGCGACCACATGACCTACGCCCGTCTCAAACTCTTCCTCCGTGAGCTGCACATCTCCCCGACCATCCGCCGTTTCGTGGAGGAGCTAATTCGCGGTCGCTACGAGTCGACCGCCGAGGGACACCTTGATGTGTTCACTCCCCAGCCGCATGTGAAGGAGGGCCAGGGCGGCCTGCGTGATTTTCAGGTCGCCATGTGGATTTACCTCGCCATGTACGATGTCCGCACGCTGGACGACATCGTGGCCCATGGGTTCATGACACCGAGCGAACACCTCGAGCTGCTCGAGGCGCTCGATTTCGTCTGGCGCGTACGCAATGAGATGCATTTTCATGCAGGCAAGACGCACGACCGCCTTGATTTCGCCATGCAGGAGCACCTTGCCAAGGCCTTCGGCTTTGGAAGCTCGGAAACGCCCCATATCAGCGCCTTCATGGAGGACTACTACCGGGCGGCCCAGCGGTTGCACGCCTTTCTACGGCAAGCGGCCCGCACTTGGGAAGCCCACCTGAGGGGCACCACCCCGGCGCACGAGCGGCACGAGGTCGAGGGCATCCCCATCCGCGCGGGTGAGATCGAGGCCGGCGCGGGCGACCCGGACTGGTTCAGCCGCCAGCCTGCCCGCCTGATGGAAGTGTATTGGCGTTGCGCGGAGCTTGGGATCTCGTTGAGCCACTACACCGAGCGGGCAATCGCCCGAAACCTCCATCTCGTCAACGACGCCTTCCGCGAGAGCGAGCCGGTCCGCCGATTCTTTCAGGCCATCTGTGCCGAGCCCATGCAGGCCGGCCGGGTGCTGCGCATGATGGCGCAAAACGGCCTCTTGCAGCGCTACCTGCCCGAGTTTGGGGCCGTCGAGAACATCATCCGCTACGAGGACTTCCACCACTACCCCGTCAACGAGCACACCCTTCGGGCCGTGGAGGCTTTGGCCGTGCTTCCCGAGAGGGACGATGCCGTGCACCGCTGCTTGTACAGCGTGCTGCGCACCCTGCCCGACCCGCACCTGCTCGTCATGGCGATCCTCTTTCACGACCTCGGCAAGGCCACTGGCGAGGTGCACATGGCCGAGAGTGAACGCATCACACGGGTCATCGGCGCCCGCATGGGCCTCCCCGCGGAAGATACCGAGCGGCTCGCCTTCCTCGTGCGCCACCACGACCTGATGACAATGAAAAGCCAGTACCGGGATTTCGAGGACGACCACACCGTGCGAGAATTGGCGGAAACGGTGGAAACGGAGCAGCGGCTTCAGTCCTTGTTCCTGATTTCCTACGCCGATTTGTCCGCCGTTGGGCCGAATGTGTGGAACGACTGGAAGGGCTCGTTGCTGATGGCGCTTTTCCTCCGCACGGAGTTGGCCCTCGCGGGGGATGCGGCAACGGAGGGGCTGGCATTCTGGGAATCGGCCAAGGCGATGGAGTTCGCCACCCTGCTCGGCGACGAGACGGCCTCGAGGACCTATCTGCAGGGAATGGGTCCCCGTTACTTCGCCAGCGTGACCGTGCCCGAGATGGAACGCCACTACGCCTTGCTCAACGAGGCCAAGACGGCTGGCCTCGCCACCACCCACCGCACGAATGACCACACCAACATGACCGAAATCGTGGTCTGCACGCGCGATCTCCACGGCCTGTTCGGCATGATTGCGGGGGCCTTCGCCTCGCTTCTGGTTGATGTGAACGCCGCGCGGCTGTTCACCCACCCGGACGGCTACGCCATCGACATTTTCACCGTGTGCGACGCCCGCCACCGGCGCCCCCTCACGACTCGACAATGCGAGGAGATCGCGTCTATCCTGAAGGCGGTGGTGATCGACGGGGCCGAGGTACAGGGTTTCGTCGATCGCGCCCGCAAACGCATATTCGCCCTGTTGCAGCCGCACATGCCCGTGCCGACACGCGTGACCTTCGACAACGAGGCCTCGCGGGCGCACACGGTCATCGAGGTGGAGACGGGGGACCGTACCGGGCTACTCTACGATATCGCCCGGGCGATGGCAGACCAGGACACCGACATTTTCACCGCTCGAATTGTCACGGATGCGCGCCGGGTGCGCGACTCCTTCTATGTGACGCAGGCGGGCGGAAAGATACAGGAAACGGCCGCGCAATCCGCCTTGCGCAAGGCGATACACGCGGCCATCCATCCAAGCGTACCGGCGCCCGCCCGCGAGGCGAAGCCGTAAGGAGTGTGACGATCGTGCGGCGTTTGAACCCCATCAAGAAATCCGTTCCCATGGCCGCTATCGTGGCGCTCGCCGTCATGGCGTGCCTCGTGGCCCTTCCCTCCGGCGCCGTCAGCCCGATTTTGAAAGAGCTGGAAGCCACCTACATTGATCTCGGCAAACGGGTACTCCCCTCCGTCGTCAATATCGATGTCACCAGCCGCCGGGATGCCACCCGAAGCCTGCCGGGCGATCGCCTGCCCGAGGACATCTACCGCTTTTTTGGCATCACCCCCGAGGAGCGCGAGCAGATCGTGCCCGAGCGGGTGCCCTCGCAAGGGTCGGGATTCGTGCACGACGAGTCCGGCCACATCATCACCAACAGCCATGTGGTGAAGAATGCCGAATCCATCACCGTGCGCCTGCACGACGGGCGCGAGTACGAGGCTTCCGTCGTCGGGGCGGACGAGGCGACCGACATCGCCGTCATCAAAATTGAGCTGAAAGAAGGCGAAACGCTCACCGTGGCGCCGTTGGGCAATTCCGACAACTTGCAGGTCGGCCAATTTGCCGTGGCCATCGGAAGTGCTCGCGGCCTGGAGGGCTCGATGTCCTTCGGGCATATCAGCGCGCTTGGCCGCGATGGCCTCAACCTCCCCGGGCTCGACTACCAAGGCTTCATCCAGACCGACGCCGCCATCAACCTCGGCAACAGCGGCGGACCGCTATGCGACATCGACGGCCGGGTGGTGGGCATCAATACGGCGATCATTTCGGGCGCAAACGCCATCGGCTTCGCCATTCCCATCAACATGGCGAAGAAAGTCGTGCCGATGCTGATCAATCAGGGCCGAGTTTCACGAGGATTTCTCGGCGTGAACATCAGCGATGCCGTCGACTTCGCCGCGGTCGAGTCCCTGCCCTTTGAGGAAGGGGCCTATGTGGAGAATGTCGAGCCGGGAAGTCCGGCCGATCGCGCCGGCGTCCGCGTGTACGATGTCATTCGTAAGGTGGGCGATGTGACCATCCGGGATTCGGTGCACCTGCGTGACACCATCTCGGACTATCCGCCCGAGGCGGAGATCGTGCTCGAGGTGTGGCGTGGGGGTACGACGGTGACGATGACCGCCCGCCTCGGTGACCGTGCGGTGGGCGTTACCGCAACAGTCGAGGAGGCCGTCAATCTGCTCGGTATCGAGGTGCAGGAGATTTCGCCGGACATTCGCACCCGCCTGCGCCTGCCCGAGTCGACCGCCGGGGTACTGGTGACGAGCGTGGAAGAGGACGGCGCCGCGCATGCTGCGGGCATCCGTCCCGGCGCGGTGCTGCTCGACATTGCCAAGAAGCCGGTGCCGACTCTCGAGGACTACCGGGATGCAGTCGCCGCGCATGTCGCGCCGGGCGCGCTCATCACCGTGCGCATCGCACCGCCCGGCGGAGGCAGCCGCGTGCTGATCATTGATGTGCCCGATGAGGAGTGACGTCACGGAGGCCCGCTCGGGGTTGATCCCGCCCGTCGCGGAATCGGCGCCACGCACGACTTCGGCACACCTCGGCATCGAGCAGCGCGTGATCGCGGCGGGGGTGGCGGTGATGCTGCTCACCCTGCTCGGCGTGGCGCGATGGCTCGAGCCTGACCCGAGTGGTGTGGGCACCCACACGCAGTTGGGCCTCCCACCCACCTTTGTGATGGAGCACCTTGGCACGCCCTGCCCCTTCTGCGGCATGACGACGGCGTGGGCGCACACGATGGACGCCGATCTCCCCACGGCCTTTCTCACGCAGCCTGCGGGAACCCTCTTCGCCTTGCTCGCCATCCTTGCCGTGCCCTTGGCCCTCGTCATGGCGGCGACCGGGTGGCGGCCCCAATGGCTCGGAAGCGCGTTCACCAATCGTTGGGGATGGCGGACCGCCGTGGGCATCCTCATGGCAGGCTGGGTGTACAAACTTTCGTCGGTCTGGTTCGGATTTCCCGTCTAATCGCACCAATATGGCCCGATTTCCGCTTGCGCCCTCCCCACCACCTGCCCTATGCTTACCCTCGCCTAACAACATGCTTGGGGGGTTCACGCGTGCATGAATATGCCCATCGCCGCATCCTGATCGTGGATGACGAGCCGATCGTTGCGAATCCGACCGCCGAGATTCTCACGCGCCGGTTGGGGTGCCAGGTCACCGTGGCCGACTGCGGCGAGACGGCCTTGGAGCGATTGGCAGAGTATCCCTACGATGTCATGTTGACGGACATGCTGATGCCCGGCATCCACGGGCTGCCGCTCGTGCGCAAGGTGTCCAGCCAATACCCCTTGCTTCGCATCATCGTCATGACGGCCTACGCCCGCGACTTCCCCTATGTTGATGTCATCAACTCGGGCGCGGCGGACTTCATGCTCAAGCCTTACCAGGCGGACGAGCTGGTCGCGAAAATCATGAGCCAGCTCCGCATCGCCGCGATGCGCGAGGGGGCCGCGCCTCTCCTCGAGCAGCCGGTCGCGGCCCATGCCGCCGTGGCGGAGGCCCGCACCCTGCAACGGGCATCGGAGGAGCGCTATCGCCGCCTTTTCGAGGGCAGTATGAACGGCATGATGCTCATGGAGGCCGACACCTTCCGCATCGTCGAGGTGAATCCCGCGTTCTGCACGCTCGCCGGGCACGATCACGACGACCTCCTGCGCCGTTCTGCACTCGACCTGCTCGATGACAACGCGCGCACACGCATCCAATCCATTTACGACAACTTCCGCCAGCGGCGCCAAGGTACCTTGGCCGATATCCATTTCGCGGCGGAGGGCAATCCCGTCGTGCTGGACATCAGCCTCAGCTTTATCGATGCCGGTGGCGAGGAACTGGTGCTGGTCATGGCGAAGGATGTCACCGAACAGCGTGAGATGCACCGGCAGCTTGCCGCCATCGCCACCACAGACGCCCTCACGGGCCTGGCCAACCGCCGTGCGTTCGACTCGCGACTGCAATCCATGGTGCGCCATTGCAGCCAGAGCGGCGAGGCCTGCACCCTCCTTTTCATCGATATCGACAACTTCAAGCAGTGCAACGACACGCATGGCCACCAGACCGGTGATGAAATGCTGCGGCAGATCGGCCGGATCATCAGCGAACAAGTACGCCTCGAGCGCGATACAGGGTTCCGCTACGGTGGCGACGAATTCGCGGTGCTGCTGGGCCAGGCCGGAGGGGAAATCGCCGAGCGCGTCGCCGGGCGTATCCGTACGCAATACCTCGAGGGGGAGTGCCATGGCACGAGCATGAGCATCGGCATCGCGTCATTCACAAGCGCAATGACGCCGCAGGAACTCGTGGAGGCCGCCGACGCCGCCCTCTACCGGGCGAAATCCGCCGGCAAGGACCAGATCGCCATCGCGTAGCGTGCCGGATTGACGCCCCCTCCCCCGTTCGCTATCCTCGCAACGAAAGGGGACACGCCAACCATGCTTCGATCACTTCTCGGACAATTACTCGGAAATGAGCCGGAAAAGAAGGGCGAACCACGGCCGATCAAGCCCACGATGCCCCCATCCGAACGGCCTGCGCGGCAATTGGACGCGGTGCCGCCGGATCAGCGCCGCCCCCTTGCGGCCTGCGCATTGCTCATCGAAATGGCCCGTATCGACAACGAGTTTGACGACGATGAGCGCGCCCACATCCTGGATACGCTGCGCCGGCATTTCTCCCTGAGCACGACCGACGCGCGCGAACTGATGGAGATGGCCGAGGAGGCCCGCGATGAGAGCAGCGACATCTGGAAGTTCACGAACCTGCTGAACGAGCAGTGCTCACACGAGGAAAAGCTGGCCTTCATCGAGGATGTCTGGCGGGTGGTCTACGCCGATGGGGAAATGCACCACCATGAGGACTTTCTGGCCCACCAGATGGGCCGCCTCCTCAACTTGCCGCATCACGAGATTATCGATGCGAAACTGCGTGCGCGGGGTTCCTGAGCGTCACTGCCCGTGACAACCGCGCCGGCTTATCGCCGGGTCAGCTCGCCCCGCCGCCCTTGCCATACGCCCGTCGGGCCGACATTGTAGCGGTAGACCTCGGTTCCCGTTTCCCCGGTGCGGATATCCGCCGGGGCCGCCATGGCCTCCGTGCGCGAACCAAAGCGATCGCTCTGGTAAATCGTGTAGTTGTACGAAATATGGCAGATGTACTCGGCCTGACCGCGGCCGCGTGACACGCGTTGCGCGTCAAGCGGGGTGAAATTCTCGTACACCTTCACCTCGCGGTAGTACTTGCCGGTCAGGGGCGTCTCTTCCTGGAAGTGCACAACCCCTTGACGCCCCTCCGTGTTCAACCGGCGCATCTCCTGATTGCCGACGGAGCCCAGCCGCTCGAAGACGCGGTCCGACGGGGCGACATAGTCCTGACCCGGCTCCCGGATACCGAAGTCCGTGAGCACCTTGTCCATGACATCGCCCCCACCGGAGGCACAGCCCACGGCGAGAGACCCAAGCAAAAGAACGATCGTGAAGTGAGTGAGTGTACGCATGGCGGAAGTATAACTCGACGCCACGGTGGACACAATCCTCGCGGGGCCTCTGGGCCAAGGCGTTTAAGCGCTCAGGTGTTCCCAGGCGAGCCGCTCGAGACTTTCACGCACGGCTTGCGACTCGTTGTTGGTCAACACCGACTTCGCTGCGGCCGAGAATGCCGCCCAGGTGAAGTGCAGCAGGATGGCCTCCTCCGTGACGGTGACCGTGGCCCCGCGTTGCTGCTTCTTGTCGATTTGCGCCAACTCACCAATCAGGTGGGGGGCATCGATGCCCAGGGGCGGCGAATCGGGCTTCTCGATCTCCAGCGTGCCTTGCAACAGGATGTACGCGCTGCCGTCGTTCGCCGCGCCGCGCTGGAAAAGGACTTCTCCGGCTTTGCGGTGTTGTTCCGAGCCAATCCCAAGAAAAAGCAGCACGACCCGCGGCCGCATCTCGGCAGGAATGCCGCGAATGACATCCAATGCCCCAAGTTGATTGCGTAAATCATCCAAGCGCATCGTCGTTCTCCCAGACCCTTCCGCCATTGCCACTAGCATGCGTCGAGATGCAGCCTACCAGAGCAGGCCCCCGCGTTGCCACGCAACGCACCGGACTTGCCTCCATCCAGGCGCCTTAGTCTTCGCCCAGAATGACGACTTCGCCATCAAGGTTGAGCCGGGATACGGTCGTCCCGTTCACGGCGTCCTCGATGGCCGCCTCGCCGGCGTAGTACTCCTCAAACTCCGTGAGGCCCTTCAGGTGCACATTGAACCACGGGATGAGGTACCGCATGGTGATATCCCGCACATCCTGCGCCGTCGGCGGGCCCGGATCCGTCATGCAAAAGATATTGCCGAAAGTACCAAGGCCATTGAGCGAGTCAATGAAATCCATGTGGCTCGCACCATCGATCAGAATCTCGCCGGTCGGCGCCGGGGTGAAGTCGAACATCAGAATGGACGAGCCCGGAGGCTTTGCGCACCAGCCGTTGCCCGTGGCCCCGATGTAGAGAATGGCCGAAACGGTGTCCCCGAGGAAGTTGTCCGTGTCCGGGTAGGGTTTGTCATTGATCGGGTCAAAGTCGGTCGTGGCGTACGCCACATCGAGGGAAACCGTTGCCCGGACGCGCGGATCTGCCACGGCCGTGCCCACCGACACCGAGGCGCCCATGGAGTGCCCGGTGGTTCCGAAGTTGAAGCGGTCCACCCTGCCGAAGAGAGGAGAATCCGGGTTCTCGTTCTCCGCCTCCACCCAGTTGAACAGGCGGATGGATTGGTCGATATGCTCCGCCATGTAAGTGTTGCCGAGGCCGAGCAGTCCCAGACTGGGGTAAAAGCGGATGATGCAGACATAACCCCATTGCGAGAGCTGCTGGGCGTAACTCACATACGAGGCCCGCGGCTGGTTCCAGCCCGGCGTGAAGATGATGACCGGAAAACCTTCCTCGGGCGCGTCGACATCGGGCATGTAGACCGTGATGGGGAGCCCCTTCTCAAACTCGGTCTCGTACCAGGTGATGGGCAGTTCGCCGGGAAAACTCAGCTCGAAATCCGTGGGCTCGCACGCCGAGAAAAGGACGGCGGCCCCGGCGATAAGCGCGGCAAGCGCAAGACGATGGGTGGCACGATGCATGGTGGGAAAGCTCCTCTACAGCTTCAGGCGTTTGAAGATGATTTCTGGGATGAGGCGGATGATGAGCATGATCACACGCCAGAAAGCAGGAATATACGCGACATTGCGGCGCCGGTCCAATGCGGTCAGGATGCCGCGGGCGGCGGATTCCGGACTGGCAACCAGAAAAAGCCCGGGCAGGCCCCAGGTCATCTTGGTATCAATAAAGCCGGGCTTGACGGTCATTACATGCACACCGGCAGGATAAAGGCGGTTTCGCAAGCCCTCGAGGTACACCGCGAGACCGCCCTTGGCAGCGCCGTAGAGGTAGTTGCTCTGCCGGCCCCGGTCTCCCGCGACGGACCCGATGCCCACGATAAACCCGCTGCGCTGGTCCTCGAGCAGGTCTGCGAAGCGCTCCAGAAGCGATACGGCCGCGGTGAAATTCACATCAAGCGTGCGCCGGGCGAGGGCGTGGTTGCCCTGCGCGCGTTTCTGGTCCTCCATGAAGCCGAATCCCATTACCACGCCCGCAAGGGGGGCATCGGCGCGGGAGATGCACTCCTGGAAAAATTCCTCGTGGGCGGAAAAGTCCTCCGCGTCAAAATCGACTGCGAACACCTCGACCCCATGACGCACGCCGATATCCGCCACGATGGCCTGGTTTTCAGCGGTATCCCTGGCAGCGAGAATCAGGGCATGCCCACGCGCCGCGAATCCATTGGCAACCGCACGCACGAGGGCGGATGTACTGCCCATCACCACGACGGGATGCCTCGGATTCGGATCAATCGCGGCGGCCTTTGTCGAGGTTGCCAGCGTGGCGGTGGTGCCTGCCATCAGTGGCCGGACCGCAACAAATGGTTATTCGGCCGTGTCATCGGCATCGTCATCGTAGTAGGGCTCGTAGGGGCGCACCCAGCTCTTGCCGATGGCCCGCTCGATGCCGGCATTGGCGACGGCAAAATCCCGCAGGGCCTGGATCAGGCCGGTCTCCGCATTGGTGAGGGCCAGTTCCGCATCGAGAATCTCCGACTGCGTCCCCACGCCCTCTTCAAAGCGCAACTCGGCCAGGCGAAGCCCTTCGCGCGCGAGGGTGACCGTCTTCTCGCGGCTCATGGCGCTCGCCATGGCATCTTCAAGCTGAATACGCTGCGCGGTGACTTCCAACGCAACGCCGTCCTTCAGTTCCTGCAATCGATGCTCGAGCCGACGCACTTCCGCGCGTTTCTCGACGGTCTCGTGGCGGCGGCGCCCACCGGCAAACAACTCCCAATTCGCCCCGACCGTGAAAATCCAGCCGTCTTGCACCTGACTACCCGCACCGTCAAAGCTCAGGTACTCCGCCGTGGCCCCAACGGAGGGCTTGTAGGCGGCGCGCACGCGCACGGTGTCCTCCTTGGCGGCCTCGATCGAGTGGTACATCGTGCGGACCTCCGGGCGCAACCGATGCGCCAGCGTGATCAATTCATCCGCGGGGGCCACCAGGGGCAACCAGTCCATCCGGGCGTCCACCTCGATGGGCAGCAGGGGCGGCAACACCAGCAACTGCCGCAGCCGGGCTTCGGCCACGCGCCGTGCATTCCGGGCCGACACAAGGTCCGCTTGCCGCGCGCCCAATTCCGTCTCAGACCGCAGCACCTCGAAGTTGCTCATGATGCCCACCTCGAACATCTGCCGCGTATCGGCGAGATTGCGCTCGAAGGTGGCGACGCTGTCCTGCGCCACGCGCACAAGGGCCGTGGTGAGCAGGAGGTCGTAGTAGGCCTCTTTCACATTGAACTCGAGGGCATCCAACGCGGCGCGCCGTTGCCAGCGCTGAGCCTCGGCCAGCTCCTTCGTGGCCCGCACCCCCGCCCGAATCTCACCGCCTGCGTAGATGACCTGTTGAATCGTCAACCCCGTGGTGAAAATATCCTTGTCGGGCATCGCATCCTCGAGCGCGCGACGCTGCAAATAGCCCTGAACCGCCTGGCTCACCGCACTCAAGGCAAGTCGAGCACCGACATTGCCGTTCGTGCCACCGCCGAGCTGCTTCATCCCGCCGCCGAGCCCTCCGCCGAGCCCGCCTCCAAGGCCACCACCGAGTCCGCCGCCGAGCCCACCGCCGAGTCCCCCTCCAAGGCCTCCGCCGAGCCCACCGCCGGCGCCGCCCATGCCCCCAACACCGCCGTAGCCGCGATCGTTGTGGGTCCACGCGTAGGAACCGCTCACTTGGGGCAGCCCGGGTGAGCGTGCCTGGCCAACGCGCGCCTCGGCCTGAATGACCTCCTCCTCGATCGCCGCCACGATGGGATTGACCTCGAGTGCGCGCTCCACGGCGGCCTGCACGGAGAAGTACGCCGCATCCGCCGGTTCGATGGCGGCGGAGGTAACCCGTTGCATTTCCTCGGTCGCGCCCAGCCCGGTGATCATGTCAATGAATTGTTCACTGCCCTCGACGAATACCCGGGCATCGGGCGCGGTTCGACGGGCGGCGGCATCGCGTACATCGAGCGTGGGCTCGAGCACCTCGACGATCTCGGTGGCGTCCACCTCTTCCAAGGCCTCGGCAAATGCAGGCGCCGACAGGACGCTTGCGAACACCCCACACGAAAGTAGGGCCCATACTGAATTTCTGATAACCATGTGGTGTTTTCCCTCGTGTGCCAGAATCTGCACCCGGAGGATGATACTTGCCGACCGGGCAACGGTGCAAAGGCGTAGGCGTTGGCTTGCCCGGCCACTTTTGCTAGACTGCCCGGAACTGGGGAGTGAGCACAACGATGACCAACACTTGCAAGCATGCTGCCATCCAAAAACGCGTGGCCGTGATCGGCTTGGCCCTTCTCGCATTCGCGATTGGCCTGGCCACCGCGCCCGTCTCCGCCTTGTGGCTGCTGGACGACCACCAGATGCGGGTCCGCCATGGCGATGTGTACCGGCAGCGCTGGGAATTTACCATCCGCGCGGTATACACGCCCGATCTCTTTACCGCGGGCTGGAGCGAGCACGACATCGTGCATAAGGCCAATCGGGTCACGGCCACCGGGGCAAACACCCTGTGTTTCGACCTGCCCGGCCTCAGCGCGGATGGAAGCACGCTCGACCCGAATTCAGTCGATTTCATCCGCGAAATGATGGACCTCATCACCTGGCGGCGCATGAGCGCCATCGTCCGTATCTTCCCGCCGGGGGCGAACGAGGACCTCGCGTACCGCGAGTCCGTAATCGACGCCATCGCACGGGAAATGCGGCGCGAGACCAATATGGTCTATTGGGTCGAGGGCCCCAACGCGAGTCATCTGGCGCGCCGGTTGAAGGCGGCAGCCCCCCGCTTGTGTGTGGCGGCGCCCTCCGGTGGCGATATCCGCGTTGGTGTGGAGGAATCATCCGCAGACGGCGAGGGCGGCACGCTGGAGCGCGGCGTGCTCTTGTCGCGGCAGGAAAGCAACCAACCCGAGATCGTCTTGGGCGAGGCCCCGGCCCCCTTCACGGACCAGGCCCACTTTCTGCTCTTGGATACCCCCGTTGATCTCGCTCGCTACGATCGATTGCTCATGCCGGAGGAAGAAACCCTCGCGTGGGAGCCGGACAACAGCGTGCTGAGTGACGAGGAGCGCGCCGAGGGCTTCATTGCCCTGTTCGACGGAAAAACCACCGACGGCTGGATGGGCGTGGATGGCTATGCCCCTGCTTTCAAGGTCGAGGAAGGCGAATTGCGGTACATCGGCCGCACGGCCGATGCCAACGACATCCGGACCACACGCCGCTACAGCGATTTCATCCTGCGGCTCGAATTCCGCATCGGTGCGGGCGGCAACAGCGGCATCTTTTTGCGCGCGCCGCGCACCGGGCGCTTCTCGAAAATCGGCATGGAATTCCAGATTCTGGGCGACCACGGCACCGCACCGAATCGCAATGGCACCGGGTCCATCTACGATGTCGTCGCCCCGAGCGTCAACGCCTCGCGCCCGCACGGCGAATGGAACGAGGTGGAGATCACGCTCAATGGTCCACACGGCAAGGCGGTCTTGAACGGCGAAGTGCTGTGGGAACTCGATTTCGACGCCGATCCCGAGCTTGCCCCGCGCCTGCGCGAAGGCTTCATCGCCCTGCAGGACCACGACCACGATGTCGCCTTCCGCAATGTACGCTTGAAGGAACTGTAGAAGGTCCATGCCTGACCCGCCCCCCTTCCGCCGCGCGTTACTGGCGTGGTACCGGCGGCACAAGCGCCCGATGCCGTGGCGCGATACGGGCGACCCGTACCGTATCTGGCTGTGCGAGGTGATTCTGCAGCAGACGCGGGTCGAGCAGGGCACGCCCTATTACGAGCGATTTGTTGCGGCCTACCCGACGGTACACGCTCTCGCGGACGCGCCGGAGTCCGCCGTTCTCAAGCTGTGGGAAGGGCTCGGCTACTATTCCCGCGCTCGAAACCTCCACCGGGCGGCAAAAATGGTTTCGTGGGAAATGAACGGTGAATTCCCCCGAACCGCCACCGAACTTGAGCAATTGCCCGGTGTCGGGCGCTACACCGCCGCGGCAATCGCCAGCATCGCCTTCCACGAACCCGCCGCGGTGCTCGACGGCAATGTCATGCGCGTTCTGGCGCGCCTCTACGCGATCGAGGAAAGCATCGACTCGACCACGACCCGAAACCGCCTGTGGAAACTGGCGAATGAATTAATCGCGCCGCGATCGCCCGGCGATTTCAACCAAGGCATGATGGAACTCGGCTCGCTCGTGTGCAGACCCGTCGAGCCCAGGTGTGAATCATGCCCCGTCGTCCCCCATTGCGAGGCCCACGCACGGGGAATCGCCCCCCGATTGCCGGCCCGCAAGGCAAAAGCGCCACCCCCCCATCACGAGATGGTGGCGGCGGCCATCAAGCGCAACGGGCGCTACCTGCTGAGTCAGCGCCCGGAAAACGGGCTGCTGGGCGGACTGTGGGAACTGCCCAACGGCCGCGTCGAGACGGGCGAGTCGCATGAGTCGGCCCTCTTGCGAATCATCTCGAAATCCACCGGCCTCGGGGGAAAGCCGGGTAAGGTGGTTGCCACGGTCAAACATGCCTACTCCCACTTCAAGATTACAATGACGGTCTACACTTGCGAGATTGCGGCCGGCCGCACGGTCCCCAACGGCCACGCGGCCCTGCGCTGGGTACCGCGAAACAAGTTCGAGGAGCTGGCTTTCCCAAAGGCGCATCATAAATTTCTGGACCTGCTGCGCTGATCACGGAATTTCACTGTCGGCCCAACAATAATTAGATGAACCCGCATGTCTACGCCAGTCGCAAATGAAGTTAGCCCGTGGAGGTTGCTAATCGTGGAATACGATGAGAAATGCCCCTTTTGCAGGATGGTAGCAGGTCAGGAACGGGCCAGCTATGTATGGGATGATCCGACTGTATTCGGAATTATGTCACTAGATCAGCCCACGCCGTACAAGGTGCTCATGATACCGAAACTGCATGTTCCCACCGTCTTTGAACTGACAGATGACATAGCGGCGGGTTTGTTCAAGGCCACTGTTGCAGTGGCTCGCGCGGTACGCGCCGCAAGCAAGTGTCCTGGGATGAACCTGGTGCAATCAAACGGACATGTTGGTCAGCAAGATGTATTCCATTTTCATCTCCATATCGTACCGGGCTTCGAAGACGACGACATCATTCTAAAGTGGGACGATGTGAGAGTCGGACGCCCCCGGCTTGACGCGCTAGCCGAGGAGATTCGACAGCATGTGGGCTAGCATGGAATTGCCGGTGGTGCCGCCCTTCCGGCTCTCGTGCTCAAAGCCACGGAGGGCGCCTTCCGATGTGGCAGGGTCTTCTGACCCTGCCACTCCCACGACCGAAGGTCTCCAGAAGCACCCGGCGAAGATTCGGGGAGACCTTCGGTCGGAAGAGTGGCGCGGTCAGGAGACCACGCCACATCCGTGGGTGGGAGACCACGCCACATCCGTGGGTGGGAGACCGCGCCACATCCGTGGGTGGGAGACCGCGCCACATCAAGTTCTTGAATCATTCGAGCTGAAACCGTGGAGACACACGCATGAAGGCCTATGTTTGCCGACGATATGGCGGCCCGGAAGTACTGGAACTCGTCGAGCTGCCCACGCCCATACCGGACAGCCACGACATCCTCATCCGGATTCACGCCACCTCCGTTACTTCCGGCGATTGGCGCGTGCGCTCGATGGACATCCCCCGCGGGTTGCGCCTGCCCGCACGCCTGGCGCTCGGTGTCACGGGGCCGCGGCAACCCATCCTGGGTACGGAACTGGCCGGCGTGGTCGAGGCCGTCGGCGATGCGGTCACGCGCTTTGAACCCGGCGACGAGGTGTTCGCCTTTCCCGGCGGAAAGATGGGCTGCCACGCGGAGTACCGGGTGCTCTCTGAGGATGCAGGGATCGCCCGGAAGCCGGAGGGGCTTTCCTTCGAGGAAGCGGCGTCTCTTTCGTTTGGCGGCTCAACGGCCTTGCACTACCTGCGCAAGGCGAAGATTCAAGAGGGCGACCAAGTGCTCGTCATCGGCGCATCCGGTGGGGTCGGCACGGCCTTCGTGCAACTCGCCAAGCATTTCGGGGCCGTGGTCACGGGCGTGACGAGCACCGGCAACATGGACCTCGTGGCATCACTCGGGGCGGATGAAGTGATCGACTACACCCAAGAAGATTGCTTGAAGCGCGGCGATGCCTTCGACATCATCGCGGATACGGTTGGCGCAACGCCGTTTTCCAAGTACAAGCCCATCTTGAAGGAGAAAGGCCGCCTGCTGGCCATCGCCGCGGACCTGCCGCAGATGCTCGCTGGACTCTGGGCTCCGTTGACGGGAAGCCAGCGCGTCATCGCCGGCCCGGCCGAGGAGCGCCCCGAGGACATCCCGCAATTGGCCGAATTGGCCGCGTCGGGCGTCTTGAAGCCAGTAATCGACCGCGTGTACTCGTTCGAGCAACTGCCCGAGGCCCACGCCTATGTCGAGACCGGGCGGAAAAAGGGCAGCGTGGTGGTGCGGGTGCAGGGGTAGAAATGACATGCGCCCGGGGAAGTCTCCTCCCCCGGGCGCCATGGAACCAACTGAATCGCGATTGCCTAGCTCGCGGCCTTCTCTCCGAGTTCCTGCTTGCGCAGTTCCTTCTTCAGGATTTTGCCCGTCGGGCCGAGCGGAAGCTCGGTGCGGATCTCGACATGGCGCGGGTACTTGTACGCGGCGAGCTGCTCCTTGCTCCACTTCACGATCGCGTCGGGCGCGAGGGTTGCGCCCTCGTTCAGTACCACGAAGGCCTTGATCTCCTCGCCGTATTCGTCGTGCGGGATGCCGATGACGCAGGCGAGCGAAATCTCGGGGTGAGAGACGAGCACTTCCTCGATTTCACGCGGATACACATTGAAACCACCACGAATGATCATGTCCTTCGTGCGATCGACGATATAGAAGTAGCCTTCCTCGTCCACCGTGCCGACATCGCCCGTGTGGAACCAACCGCCGCGGAAGCACTCCTCGTTGGCGGTGGGGTTGTTGAAGTAACCCTTCATGATGTTGTGACCACGGATGACAATCTCGCCCGGCTCGCCCGGGGGCATGTCGTTGAGTTCATCGTCCACCACACGCACCTGGACACCCCAGACGGCCAGACCGATCGAGCCGACCTTGCGCGGGCGGTCGGTGCGGTTGAAAGTGGCGACGGGCGAAGTCTCGGAAAGGCCGTAGCCCTCGAGGATCGGCACATCGAACTTGGCCTCAAAGTTCTTGAGCAGTTCGACCGGCATGGCCGCGCCGCCGGAGCAGCAGACCTTGAGGTTGTCGCGAATATGGCTGACATCCGTCCCGCCCTCAGCGCCGCGCAGCAGCTCCCAGTACATGGTGGGCACACCGGCGAACATGGTGATTTCCTCCTTCACCAACAGCTCGAGAACCTTCTCCGTCTCGAAGCGTGGCAGGAGGACCATGGTGCAGCCGGCGAGCACGCCCACATTCATCTGGGCCGATTGCCCGAAGCTGTGGAACAGCGGCAGCACGATGAGCAGGGTCTCGTAGCCCTTCGGGCTGGGCTCGATCTTGCTCAGCATCAGATCGCGCGAAACCATGCAGTTGAAGAGAAGATTGGTGTGCGTCAGCTCGGCGCCCTTCGGGTTGCCCGTGGTGCCGGAGGTGTACAGGATCACCGCCGTGGCGTTGTTGTCCATCTGCACGGTGTCGAAAATGGGAGCATGCTGCATCATCTGCTCCATCACCGTGGGCACGCCCTCGATGGGCGACGGCGCGCCGGGCGGCGTGAGCACCCACATGTCCTTGCAGTGTTGGGATTCCTGCACCGCACTGTGCACGATCTGGGCGATGGGCAATTCCTCGGAGCCTTGGAAGGCGATCACGAGCTTCGACTCGGAATTGTCGAGGTGATAGGTCACTTCGCGCTTGGTGAGCAGCACATTGAGCGGCACGACCGTGGCCCCGGCCTTCAGGATGCCGTAGTAGCAGATCGGGAAGAACGGTAGATTCGGGCAGGAAAGTGCCACTTTGTCGCCCGGCTTGATGCCCTGCGCAACGAGGGCGCCGGCCACTTGGCTCGCCATGGCGTTGACCTGCGAATAGGTGAGCCGGAAGGCTTCGTACACGAATGCGTCGCGGTCCGGGTACTCCCGGGCGCTGGTCTCGAGAATGGTCGACAGATTTTGCATGGTTTGGGACTCCCCCGTCTTGTCCGTTGAAACTATCGCGAAAGCGCGCTTACGATTTCTGAATGAACGCCAGACAGTGTTCCACGCGCCGCATGCATCTGTCAAAGTTTTTCGAGCCTCCCGGAATGGCCATGGCCAACGCCAAGAGAGATTGAGACCCGCCCAGAAACAAGTCGAGCGCGACGCGTCCCACACTCGGTGTGGAGGCGCCGCGCTTCGGGTATCGCGTGGGTACGGGTGGTCTAGGGGACCGGAACCTGCTTCAAGAGGCGGGCGACCGGATTGTTCGCGTCTACGCACTTGGTGTTGGACATCACGAATAGCCAGCCGCACACTTGGTCGCTCTGGGCTGTCGCCAGCCGTGCCTCTCGGGAAGTGGTTTGAATGTGCTTCATGCGTAATTCTCCTTTCGTTCCCATTCAGCTTCACCATGGGAGCCCGAAAGGAGACCACGAAAACGCCACACACCGCGACGCCGCTGAAAACACCCTTTCAGACTTCCCTGCTATCCCGCCACGCTACGCCAAAAACGCCGGGTTGTCAACGGGTCACAATGCGAATACTGCAGACAGGGTTGGGCCGCACGCCGTGGGGAGCGGCGTGCGGCCCGGGGGCAGGGTAGGCGGGAGTCGCCTCGGGAGATGCGGGGCAGGAAAAGGAGGAAAAACGATTAGTTGCCTTCGCGCAGGCGACGCTCCCAGTCGTAATCGCGCGCGGTGACGATGGTCTCCATGCGCTGGATACGGCGGTCGAGGTTGTCGAAGGTGCGTTTGAGCCGCTGGAGGGCCATCGTGCGCGAGGAGGCGTAGGCATTGTAGAACTCTGCGTCCGAGTCGGACTCGAAGGGAATCATCGGCGCGGGCTTGAGCAAGAGGGCCGCCACGACATAGGCGATCACGCCGCCCCAGAAGCCGGTGAGGATGGCCAGCAGGATGACGGCCAGCCGTACGCCCGTGACCGAGACATCGAAGTACTCGGCCACGCCCTTGCAGACGCCGAAGACGACGCCATCGCGCGAGCGGTACAGGCCGGGCTTTCCAGATTCGTATTGCGATCCCATGACTATCTCCTTTTCGTTCACAGTGCCGCGTGGGTTCCCCGCAGGCAATTGCTATTTCAGTTCTATGACAGCGGGTTCTTGTGTCCGCTTTCCGCTCGTTCTCCACGCTCCAGAAGCAGGGTTTCGAGCGTCTCCACGCGCCCCTCCATACGGGCCAGGCCGCGGTGCAAATCCTGGATGAGCTTGGCGTCGTCCGTGGCGATGTGGCGGCTCTCGCCGCGCATGGCGCCGATCGAGACGCGGATGATGAAGGCGATGACGAGCCCGATAATGACCAGGGCAAGCGTGCCGCCCAATATCGAGGTCAGGATGATGACGGCTACTTCAATCATGGCGGGCTTGCTCCTCTTCCGGGCGTCCCACCCGGTCGAACAGAATCATTTCCAGCGTGTCGACACGCGCCTCAAGGCGGGTGGCGATGCGATGCAAGTCCTGCATCAGTTTGGCATCCTCCGGACCGTACCCGGCGTCGGCCTTGGCCTTGCCGCCCTTGACCGCGTCAGTCAAGATCCCCAGCACTCCGAGGATGGTAATCATCGCAATGGCGGCTATCGCTACATGAAATGGACCCATCTTTCCCTACCTTCCCGTCGTAACGCTCGGGCGCTCGAGCATGATCGTTTCCAAAGTTTCAACGCGCGCCTCCAGCCGCGTGGCAATACGGTGCAAGTCCTGTATCAATTGGGTGTCGCTTTGCCCGTAGCCGGCATCGAAACGCTCGCCTGGGTGTTCGCGACCCGACCCAGATGCACGGGACTTCCGCAGTGCGACCACGAGGAACCCAACCACCAGCGCCAGCAGGGCGATGGCCATGAGGACGGTAACGAGTTCCACAAGACCTACACTGCCGATCGACGAGGAAGTCGCGAAGGTGGTGTAGGGACCGTAGGACTCGAAGGGGCCCGTGCCGTACTCCGAGTGAATAAAGATGAACGGCGGGAACAAGATACTGAGCGCCGACCAAGCCGCGATGAGCCCCACGGACAAGATGATGATGAGGGCTATGATTCGACCTAGCATCGTGCAAAATCCCTTCCATTCGCCTGGTGTGGGGGCGCTACCCTTCCCACTTCTGGTTCAGCATACGCGGCGTGTTCGCTTCCGTGCGCACCATCGGGCGCAGCTGCCGGGAAGCCTGTAGTTTGTGCCGGTGGTGAATCTGCGCGCACGCCATAGCGAAGGCCAGGAACACGATCGAGACCACCACGAATACCATCAGGAAGTGCATGGCCTGGAACACCGGGTTGCTCATCAATACTTCCGCCTGCCAGGCGCTGCCTTGGTCCGCGCTGTGACCGCTCAACATGCTCAGGATGCCCCGGGAGACGATGCCCGCCGTGAGGGCGAAGGCGGCGAATCCGCCACATAGGCCTGCGATGGCTTTGCATTGTGCGTCCACGGTTCATCCCTTTCCTCAACATCGCTGCACGCTGCGGCGCCGGTGGCCCCGAGCCACCGGCTTCCGCCTAGTGATTCGCCTCGTGATGTCCACGCGAGGACTTCAACTCGGCCAATTCGCGCTCGAGGGCCTCATCGCCTTCCAGCTTCGAGAACTCATCGTCCAGCGTGGGCTTCCGACCATAGTTGACCAGGTCGGCCTCGGCCTCCATGCGATCGATGCGGTGCTCGAAGGTCTCGAAGCGCGCCATCGCGTCGGCCGTGTCCACCTTGCGGATGTGGTTCTCCGCCTGCTTCTTCTTCTGCGCATGAATGTGACGCTGCACCAGCACCCGCTGTTTCTCGCGCGCCATCGTCAGCTTTTCCTCCAGCTGCGTGATGTCCGACTGGTACTGCTCGACGAGCGAGTCGCACTGCGCCTGCTCTTCGTGCAGGGCGTCCACGCGGGCGAGATAGCGGCGTTTCTCGAGCAGGGCCTCGCGGGCGAGGTCCTCACGGCCCTTGTCGACCGCCAGGCGGGCCTTGCCGGCCCACTCGTCCGCACGCTTCTGCACGGCCGTCAGCTCGCGCTGAATCTTCTTCTTCGTGGCCATCGCACCGGCGCACGATGCCTTGACCTCCACGAGGGTGTCTTCCATCTCGCGGACGATCATCTTGATCATCTTTTCCGGGTCTTCGGCCTTGTCGAGCATCGCATTGATGTTCGAGCTGATGACATCGCGAACGCGTGTGAAAATGCCCATGGTCTTGCCTCCTTATGGCGTCGGCCCTCGTGTGGGTGGGGCCGTTTGTTTCGGTTATGGAGGATAGAGCAACTGCCTTGCCAACTCTTAATGCTGGCTATAAATTGAATAATACCAGGCGCTTACATTGAAATCGTGAATTGATGTGCCAAAATCTGTGGTAATCTCAACCAATATTCAGGCCGAAACCGCGAACTGTTGGCGAAATCAACCGTTAAGTAGTACCAGCCAAAAACCAGCAATGGCCAGACTCAGCAAAGTCACCGGCACGCCCACGCGTGCATGCTCCGCCCACGAGATCGGCTGACCCGCAAGCCGCGCCTGTTCGATCACGATAATGTTCGCGATACTGCCGACCACGATGAGGTTGCCCGCGAATGTGCTGGAGAGCGCGAGGATCAGCCCGGCCTGGTCGTGCGTGGCGGCGGGCAACAGAAGCATGACGGCGGGAACATTGGAGACGAGGTTCGACAGGACGGCGGCCGCCCCGAAGAGGACCACGGGGGCTTCGGGGTCCACGCCACCGTCTCGCATGGCATGGAAGAGAGCATCGAGTGCGCCGCTCGCCGCGAAGGCATGATTCACCACGAACAGGCCCATGAAGAGCACCAGCAGGTGCCAGTCGACCAGCCCGAGCATTTCACGGGTGTTCATGCGGCGGCTGGCGAGGAGGATGCCCGCGGCGCCGAGCGCGACGACTTCGTGCGGGAAGTGGCTGAAAATGAACAGGGCGAGAACACCGGCGAGCACGAGGAGCCCCTTGGAGGTCTGCCAGGCATGGAAGGGCTTGGCGTGGACTTCCGGCGGGGCGCCCTCGAACTTCCAGCTATCGCGGTAGTGCCATGCGATCACGGCCCAAGTCACGGCGAGTCCACCGAGCACGGGCGGAAAGGCGGCGAGGAAGTAGCCGCCGAAATCCATGGCGAGGGCCTGACCGATGAGGATGTTTTGCGGATTGCCGATGAGGGTGGCGGCCGAGCCGATATTTGCCGCGCAGGCAAGCCCGAGGAGGTAGGGCATGGGGTTCAGCCCCCGGCGAATGCAGCCCTCGGCGAGGAGGGGCGCCATGGCGAGACAGATGACATCATTCGTCAGGAGGGCGGAGAGCACCGCCACGACGCCGAGCAGCACGGCGAGCAGGGTGGGCGGAGCAAAGGGGGCGGCGGCGATTCGCTTCGTTACGAGGCTGTAAAACCCGCCGAGGCGAAACTGCGCGGAGACAACCATCAGCCCGAAGAGGAGGGCGACGGTCGGGACATCGATCGCCTCCCAGGCGTCTTCCGCGGAGACATTGCCCGCGGCGACGAGCGCAATGGCGCCGAGCAGGGCGACGCCGGTTCGGTCGAGGGCAAGGCCGGGAACACGGCCGAGCATCATGCCTGCGTATACGAGAATGAAGACAAGGACGGGGAGCGTCACGGGCGGGGCCCTCGGCACCACGGGGAGGGTGCATGGCGGAAGGCTATTCGGAGGTTACGACTAGTCGGAGGTTACAAACAGACGCTTGAGCTGGCTGATTTCGCTGTGCCCACCCGCTTCAACCAAGGTACCTCGGCGGAGTACATGAATGGGGCCCTTTTCCTCGCCCTCCAGCCACTTGGCGAGCTTTTCCAAGCCCTCGGCGGCAGCCTCGCGCACGGGGAGCCATACATGGGCGCAGGCCTCGGAAAGCACGCAGGTATTCTCAACATAGCTCCAGTCGACGATATCAAAGTCCTTCCCGGGCGCCCGTCCGGCCAACGCGGCGCCTTCGCGAATGGCGCTGGCGTCCTCGGTACCGCTGCACTCGACGAGCGCCGTCACCTCGGGATGCACAAGAATGGATTGCACGGTGGTGGCGATGTTGCTCGCCCCGAAGCTGACGGTGCGCAAGTAATCGGGCTGGAAGGACAATCCGGCCTCGTTGAGTGCTCGGCGATAGCCCCGCTCACGCTCGAGACCGGGGTAGAACCCGGCGAAGGCCTTCAACATGCCGATGTTTCGGTGCCCGCGCTCGATGAGGTAGCGCGTGCTTCGATACGCGGCATCCTCATAATCCACTGTGGCGTAGCTGCAAGGTGTTTCCGCACGGCCAAAGGCCACATAGGGTACTTTCGCCTCGTGGATGCGCGGCAGAATGTCGTCCTTCAATGCGATGGGGCCGCAGAGGATGCATGCACTATAGGCACATTCCCAGATGCCGCGGGCGTAGTCCACATCGGGCCCCAAGGCATAGGGGTTGAGATCGAAGGTGACATAGTAGCCGCGCGGCGCAAATACCCGGAAAATCTCCTCGAACAACCACACAAAGAAGCTCTGGCTCAGGGGCACGCGGTCCGGCGGGGCGGGCAGGGTAAAGCCGATGGAGGGTGTGCCAACCCCCCGGAGCATCTGGGCGCCCCGGTGCGGCCGATAGCCCGTTTCCCGCACAACTTCCAGCACGCGCAGGCGCGTCATTTCGTTGACGCCCGGTTTGGCATTGAGCACGAGGCTGACTGTCTTCGCCGACACGCCCGCGGCCTGGGCGATGTCGCGTATGGTCTGCTTTTGCTGATTTGCGAATGCCATTGGATATCCTCGGCTACTCGACAAGACCCACCTGTGCGCGCATTGCGGTTGGGGTGAATCCTGATGAAATCCTAACCTTTGAGGTCGGGTTTCGCAACTTTCCGATATATCTCGGCGTTATCGGCACACCTGCATACTGTGATAGTGTTAGATTATCACCGATCCCTTCGACCAGCCATGGAAATCGAATGAATAACGAGCTCTTGATCGGCCTCATCAACAACGCAGCCTTGGTCCTTGCGCTGGGTCTGCTGTACGAGGTCTTCATGTTGCGCCGCGAGGAGCGCCGGGGCTTGCAGCGTCAAGTGGGCGCGGGGGTCGTGCTGGGGTCCATCACTATCGCGGTGATGATCAATGCCTTTCCGATCGAAACGGATATTATTTTTGACACCCGCTCGATCGTCCTCGCGATTTCCGGCCTCTTCTTCGGCATCATCCCCACCCTGATTGCGGGGGCCATGGCGATCATCTATCGGGTCTACCTGGTCGGTGGTGGAGGGGCTTTGACCGGTGTTCTCGTGATTACGACTTCGGCGGGGATGGGCCTTGCCTGGCGGCACCTGCGCGCGCGCAGCCATCTTTCAGCCACCTTGACCGAGCTATACCTATTCGGCGTCGCCGTCCATATCCTGATGTTGGTCTGCATGCTCGCGCTCCCCGCAGCAAACCGAATCGAGATTATTGCGCAGATCGCATGGCCCGTGATGCTGGTGTATCCCGCCGCAACGGCCATTCTCGGCCGGCTGATGGTGCACCGCTATGCACTGCATCAAGCGGAGCGGGATCTCGAGCAGAACAACATCCTGCTGCGCACCGTGATCGACAACATCCCGGGCATGGTGTTCGTCAAGGACCGCGAGGGCCGCAAGCTCCTGGCGAACGAGGCGGATTGCAAGCGCATCGGCCTTTCGGAGGCGCAGGTCATTGGTAAGACGGATGCCGAGGTGTATTCACCAGAGGAGGCGGCCCGGTTCGAGGCCGTGGATCGCATCGTGCTGGAGGAGGGCCGTCCGGTGCTCGGCACCGAGGACTCCTACATCGACGAAAACGGCGAGCGTCACTGGATACTCGTCTCGAAGCTTCCCCTGCGCGATGCCGATGGCGTCGTGACCGGCTTGGTCGGCGTCGGGCACGACATCACCGCGCGCAAAGTGGAAGAGCGCCGCCTGCAGCGGGCCATCGAGATCCAGAATGCCTTGAGCGGCATGGCCACCTGGCTGCTCACCCAGACCGATACCGGCGGCGCATTGGATTCGCTCCTGCTGGAGCTGGGGAAACTGACAGGGGCATGCCGCACCTTCTACTTCACGATGGACGACTCCACCGAGATCATGGACAACACGCACGAATGGTGCGCCGAGGGGATTCCCTCGCCGAAGGAGACCCTCCGGGATGTGCCGATGGACAAGTTCCCATGGATGACCGGCTGCATACGGCGCGGCGAGGTCATTCACCTGAAAGATTTGGATGCCATGCCGGACGAAGCTGCTTCCGAGCGAACGCTCCTGAACGCCATGGGCGTGAAGTCCATTATGATTTTTCCCATTTTCGTGCGAAAGCAAAGCGCGGGCTTCCTGGGCATCACGGCGGTGCGTGAGGCGCGCGACTGGGAAACCGATGAGGTGCTGTTGCTGGGCCTGTTCGCGGGCATTCTGGGCAACTTCATGGAGCGGCAGGCCGCCGAAGAGTCACGGCTTGAACTCGAGCGCCAGATGCTCCAGAGCCAGAAAATGGAAAGTCTGGGCGTGCTTGCCGGGGGCATCGCGCACGACTTCAACAACATCCTCATGGCGATCCTCGGTCATGCCGACCTGGCGCGCGACGAACTCGCGCCGATGGCTCCCGCACGGGACAGCATCGAGGAAATTGAGAAGGCCTCTCGGCGAGCCGCGGATCTGTGCCGGCAGATGTTGGCCTATTCCGGAAAGGGCCGCTTCATCATCGAGCGCATCGATATGGGCGAGATGGTCGAGGAGATGGTCCACCTGTTGCGCACGACCATTTCGAAAAAGGCCCTGCTCAACCTCAACCTCGAAAAATCGCTGCCGCCACTACAGGGAGATGCCACCCAGATTCGCCAGGTGATCATGAACCTCGTGATCAATGCGTCCGAGGCCATCGGCGAGCGCAGCGGCGTTATCACGATCAGCACCGGCGCCATCGATTGCACCCGGGAATACCTCACGGAGACCTACCTCGACGAGAACCTCGCCCCAGGGCTGTATGTGGCGCTGGAGGTGTCCGACACGGGTTGCGGCATGGACCGGGAGACGCAGAGCCGCATTTTTGAGCCCTTCTTCACGACGAAATTCACGGGCCGCGGCCTGGGCATGGCGGCCGTGCTCGGGATCGTGCGCGGGCACAAGGGCGCGCTCAAGGTCTACAGCGAACCGGGGAGGGGCTCGACCTTCAAGCTCCTGTTTCCCGTTGCCGAGGATGCCGTCGACATGGGAAACCACACGGCAGAAAAGGCCGACGGGGAATGGCGCGGCGAAGGGACCGTGTTGCTCGTCGACGACGAGGAGACGATTCGGGCCCTTGGAAAGCGCATGCTGGAACGCATGGGTTTCGAGGTGCTCACGGCCGAGGATGGCCGCGAGGCCGTGGAGCTGTACCGCACGCACCGTGAGGACATCCGAATCGTCCTGCTCGATCTCACCATGCCCCATATGGACGGCGAGGAGACCTTTCGCACCTTGCGCGGCATGGACCCCGGCGTGCGTGTCGTCCTTTCCAGCGGCTATACCGAGCACGATGTCGTCGCCCGCTTCGCGGGCAAGGGCCTGGCCGGTTTCATGCCCAAACCCTACACCCTCAAGGGTCTCAAGGAGCGCTTGCGCGCCGTGCTCGACCCAAGCATCAACAACGAAGCCCCGCCCACTTTCTAGCCCGGCGGGGTCTGCATGGCGGGGGGAAGTGTCAATGGGCTACAATAGTTCCTTCTACCGATAGCCAACCGGGTGCAATGTGCGCCATTCCTACCGACTCCGGGAGTATTTTTCGATGTTTCGTGGCTCTATCGTCGCCTTGGCCACACCGTTCAAGAGCGATTTTTCCGTTGATTTTGACGCCATCGGCCGCCTGGTCGACTTTCACCTCGACCATGGCACGGACGGCATCGTTCCCTGCGGATGCACGGGCGAGGCCGCAACCCTGGCGCACGAGGAACAGGAGCAGGTCATCCGCTTCGTGATCGAGCGTGTGGCCGGCCGGGTGCCGGTCATTGCGGGTACGGGCTCGAACAACACCGCCGAGGCCCTGCGCCTCACGGCCTTCGCCAAGGATGCCGGCGCGGACGGCGCACTCCTGATCACGCCGTACTACAACAAGCCCACCGCCGAGGGGCAAATCGCGCACTACACGACGATCGCCGAGGCCGTGGACCTGCCCATTGTGATCTACAATGTACCGGGCCGCACGGGCACGAACATCTCCCCCGAGACGACGGCCGCCTTGAGCCGCGTGCCGAACATCGTGGCCACGAAAGAGGCCGCGGGCAGCGTGGATCAAGTCTCGCACATCCTCGCGCAGTGCGACATCACCGTGCTTTCGGGCGATGATTCCCTCACCCTCCCGATGATGGCCGTGGGCGCCCGTGGGGTCATCTCGGTGGCTGCCAATGTGGTCCCGGCGCAGTTGGCGCAATTGTGCGCGGCATTCGACGAGGGCAACCTCGCTCGGGCGCGGGAACTCCACTACGAGATTCTGCCGCTGCTCAAGGGCCTGTTCTTCGAAACCAACCCGATGCCGGTCAAGGCCGTGCTCGCGCGTATGGGCCTGATCGAGAATGTCCTGCGTCTGCCCCTCACCCCCATGCGCGCGGACAAGTGGGCCGAACTCGAGCCCATCGCGCAGAAGCTGGGTTTGTTTTAGCACCCACCGGGAGGGCGAGCGTCCTCGCGAGCCGTAAACGCCACCAAATGCCCCGGCTCGCGAGGACGCTCGCCCTCCCGATTCCGTTGTCACCTTGATGGAGAGATTTCACCGATGACCACGCCGATTCACATTTGCATCGCCGGGGCCATGGGCCGCATGGGGCGGCGGGTGATGGAATGCGCCGCGTCGGACCCTGTCTTCGCAATCGCCGCCGCCATTGACCTGCCGGACACCACGGGACTCGTGCACACCGCCGGGCGCGAATCCGGCCATGAGGTCGAGGTGAGTATTTCCGATGACCCCGTCGCGGCGATGGATTCCGCCGATGTACTGATCGATTTTTCCGCAGCCGCGGGTTGTATCGCCAATGTGCGGGCGGCTGCCGAGCGCGGAAAGCCTGTGGTTTTGGCCACGACGGGCCTTTCCGCCGCGCAGGAGGAAGAGGTCAAGGCGTTGGCGCGCGAGTCGGCCATCGTGTATGCCTCGAACACGAGCGTGGGCGTGAATCTGCTGTTCAAGCTGACGCGTGAAGTCGCCAGCCTGCTTGGTCCCGAGTACAACATCGAGATTGTGGAACTGCACCACAACCAGAAGGCGGACAGCCCGAGCGGCACGGCCGTGACTTTGGGCAAACGCGCCGCCGAGGGCCGCGGGTGGGATTACGACGATGCCGCACAGCATGGCCGCGAGGGCATGGTGGGCAAGCGGCCGGAATCGGAGATCGGCATGCACGCGGTGCGGGGTGGCGATATCCCCGGTGAGCACACGGTCTATTTCGTCGGGCCGGGCGAGCGCATTGAGTTGACCCACCGCGCGTTGACACGCGATATTTTTGCGCGGGGCGCGTTGCGTGCTGCCCAATTCGCCGTGGGCGCCGAGCCGGGTCTGTACGACATGCAGGATGTGCTTGGATTGCGGTGATTCCGAAAGCCGCCGCGGGGAGCCAATGGCATATGGAACGCATTTACCTCGATCATAGCGCCACCACTCCCCTTCGCGCGGAAGTGCTCGCCGCAATGGACCCGTGGTTGCGCGGCGTGCCCAGCAACGCCACCTCGGCGCACTCCTTCGGACGCGATGCCCGCGAGGCAATCGAGCAGGCACGCGACCAGGTGGCCGCCCTCATCGGATCGCAGCCGAGGGAGGTCTTTTTCACCAGCGGCGGCACGGAGTCGAACAACACGGCGGTGTTCGGACTGTGGGAGGCCGCCCGCGCGGAAGGCCGCACGCATATCGTTGTGTCGGCCATCGAGCATCACGCGGTGCTGCATGCCGCCGAGTGGCTCGCCGCGAACCGGGGGGCCGCGCTTACGGTGGTCAGCCCGGACGCGAATGGGCGCATATCCACCGAGGCGATGCGCGCGGCCATCACCCCGAAAACGGCACTGGCCTGCCTCATGTACGCGAACAACGAAACGGGCGTGATCCAACCGGTTGACGAGGTCGCGGCATCCTGCGTGGATGCCGGCATCCCCGTGCATTGTGACGCCGTGCAGTGCACCGGCAAGACGGTGCTCGACACGGCAGCGACACCCGTTTCCATGCTCGCCCTCTCTGCCCACAAGGCGTATGGCCCCCAAGGAATCGGAGCCTGCTTCATCCGCAGGGGCACCCTCTTTGAGCCGGTCACCTTGGGCGGGGCGCAAGAAAGGGGACGCCGCGCGGGCACGGAGAATGTCGCGGGCATCGTGGGGCTTGGCGCGGCGTGTGCCCTTGCGGCCGCCGAGCGCGCGGAGGAGACCACGCGGCTTGCCGCCCTTCGCGACGCATTTGAGGCCTCCGTGCTGGTGGAAATCTCGGGGACGCGCGTCAATGGGGCTGCAACACCGCGATTGCCGCACATTACCAACATCGCCTTCGAGGGACTCGAGGCCGAAACCCTGCTCCAGGCGCTCGATCTCGAGGGAATCGCGGTCTCGACCGGTGCGGCCTGCACCTCGGGCTCCGTCGAGGCATCGCATGTGCTGTTGTCGATGGGACAGTCGCACTCGGAGGCCCGTTCGGCGCTTCGCTTCAGCCTCGGCCGCGGCACGACCGAATCGCAGCTCGATCGAGTGCGCACTTACCTGCGAGAAGTCGTCGCACGGCTGCGAAGCGCCGATCCCCTCACTCCAGCGAGCTGACCGGGACTTGAATCCAAGGGAGCAATGCCCTCGCACACCCGCCATGCACCGCCCGGGCCCGGCATGGTATCCTTATTCCCTGCGGGGTTAGTGGAACAGAACGGCACTTGAACGGGGTTTTCTATGGGACGCCCCTGCGTCCGGTTCCGCCCGCGAGACCTCAGGAGCACCCCACGCATGACCGTTGAGACCGCAGGCGCGAAGCCTTCCCCATCCCGGCAGAATGTCGGGCAGATGTTTGACCGCATCGCGCATCGCTATGATTTGGCCAACCGTGTGCTCTCCATGGGCACGGATATCGGCTGGCGCAAGCGCATGGCCCGCGATCTGCCCGCCCGGGAGGAAATGAAACTCCTCGACATGGCCACGGGTACGGGCGATGTGCTGCTGGCCATGCACCGCATGAACACCCGCGTGCGCTCGGGCGTCGGGATGGATGTCTCCGCGAACATGCTCGCCATCGGGCGTGACAAGATCGAGGATCGCGGTTTGACGGCCGCATTCCGCATGGTTCGGGCGGACGCCACCTGCATCGGCGCGAAGGACGACGCTTTTGACGCCGTGACGATCTCCTTCGGCATCCGCAATGTGCCCGATGTGCCGATGGCCCTGCGGGAAATGCACCGCGTGCTCAAGCCGGGCGGGCGCTTGCTCATCCTGGAGTTTTCCCTGCCGGGCAATGCGTTGTTTCGGCCCGTTTATCTCTTCTATTTGCGCCATATTCTGCCGCGCATTGGCGGTATTCTCTCGGGTGATCAATCCGCCTACCGCTATTTGAACCAGACCATCGAGTCGTTTCCCTACGGCGATGAGTTCTGCGCCCTGATGCGCGATGCGGGCTACCGTGAGGTATCCGCACAGCCGTTGTCGATGGGTATTGCGACGCTCTACCAGGGCGACAAGTAGGCGGCACCGATGACGGAAGCGTTCACACTGGTCGAAACCCGCGATGTCGACGGCGCGAAGGAATCGCTGGCGCAACTGATCGAGCGTGCCTTTGACCACCTTGCCTCCGCGCAGGGAGAGCGGCGGGCCCTGCGGCTCGAGGTGCCCATCGAGCCCGTCGAGCCGCTGCTTTGGCTGCTTGCGCAAGGCAATCGCTCGCGCGGATATTGGCGGGACCGGCGCGCGGGCTACGAGCTGGCGGGCATTGGCACGGCCGATGTCCTGACCGGCGAGGTGCAGGCTGACCTGGACGCCCTGATGGGCCGCTTGCACGATTCCATCGCCTCCGTGCACCCGAATCTGCGCTATTTCGGCGGCATGCGTTTCAATCCCGCGCAGCCGTTGGAGGACAAATGGACGCCTTTTGGTGCGTACCGATTCGTATTGCCCCGGTTCGAGGTACTCAAGCGCGGCCAGCAGACCTATCTCGCCTGCAACATCGTGCAGGGCGAACCGCCGGAAGCAGGCCTGAAACAACGGCTTCTCGACACGCTTGAGACGATGCCCTTTCCCGATGGGCAGCCGATCGCCGCGCTCCCCCCCATTCGCAATCGCCGCGACCACCCGAGCCGCGAGGGCTACGAGTCGCTCGTGACCGATGCCTTGAAGGCCATCGAGAGCGGAACCCTCACCAAGGTCGTGTTGGCGCGCATGGCGGAATTGTCGTTCGACGCGATGCCGGATCCGATTGCGATTCTGGTGCGGCTGTCGCAACTCGCGCCCAATGCCTTCCAGTTTTGCTTTCAACCGCGCGAGGACGCCGCCTTTTTCGGGGCGAGTCCCGAGCGGCTCTACAAGCGGCAGGATCGCTATGTGCAGAGCGAATCGCTGGCGGGCACCCGCGGACGCGGAGCGACGCCCGAGGACGATGCCACCCTCGCGGGCGAATTAATGGAGTCGGAGAAGGACCGCCACGAGCAGCGCATCGTGACGGAGGTCATCCAAGGCGTGCTGGAGCGGCATTGCAACGCCGTGCATGCGGAGCCGGAACCGGCGGTGCTCCGCCTGCACCGCTGCCAGCACCTGCAGACGCGCCTCGAGGGCATCATGCGCGGCGAGGGCTCGGACGCCGCCCTGCTGCGGGATCTGCAGCCAACGCCGGCGGTCGGTGGGCATCCGCGCGAGGCGGCGCTTGCCTATATTGCCGAGACAGAGCCCTTCGATCGCGGCTGGTACGCGGGCCCGGTGGGCTGGGTGAGCGGCGATGCGGCGGAGTTCGCCGTGGGCATTCGCTCGGGTCTCGTGCGGGGCGAGCAGTTGTACCTCTTCGCGGGCGCGGGAATCGTCGAGGGCTCCGAACCATCGGCGGAATGGCGCGAGACCGAGAACAAATTGTTGAACATTCTCAGCGTGCTGGGCGCCGATGACCGGGCATGAACCCAACATCAACGCGCTCTGGGCGGCGTTGCTGATCGAGGAACTCGTACGCCAAGGGGTGACGGCGTTCTGCATCAGTCCGGGTTCGCGCAGCACCCCCCTCACCGTCGCAGCCGCGAACAACGAGCGCACCGAGTGCGTCGTGCATTTTGATGAGCGCGGCGCGGCCTTCCACGCCCTCGGCATTGCACGCGCGACCGGCCGGCCCGCGGCGTGCATCTGCACCTCGGGCACGGCCGTGGCCAACTATCTCCCCGCGGCTGTCGAGGCGGCACAATCGTTCGTGCCGCTGATTCTGATCACTGCCGATCGCCCACCGGAGCTGATCGACACCGGCGCGAATCAGGCCATCCTCCAACGCGGAATTTTCGGCGAGTACGCCCGCTGGGAAACGACGCTCCCCTGTCCCACCACCGAGATAGACCCTGCATTCGTATTGACCACCGCCGCCCACGCCTCGCAGCGCGCACGCGGACCCATCGCCGGCCCGGTGCACATCAACTGCCAGTTCCGCGAACCCCTCGCGCCGACGCCCTCGGGCGAGCCGTGGGACGCCTACCTGTCGCCGGTCTCAAGGTGGCAGTCGGACGAAGCCCGCGCTCCCTTCACCGCGCCCACGCAGACGAAGCTGGGCATCGCATCGGATGAGCAACAACGCCTCGCCCTGCGGCTGCGAAAGGCACAACGCGGGCTCCTCGTGGTCGGCCAACTCGCCGACGCCATGGAGACGGCTTCGGTGGAGCAACTCGCACGGGCATGGGGATGGCCCGTCCTGCCGGACATCACCTCCGGGCTCCGGCTGGGCAAGGCATCCCGAGGCACGCTTGCGCATTACGACGCCCTGCTCCTTTCCGCGCGCTTTCAAGGACGCCTCGCGCCGGATGCCGTGGTACACATCGGCGGCCCGAGCGTTTCGAAGCGTTTGCAGCAGTTTCTCGATGACTTCGCCCCGCCGCTCTACCTGCGCGTAGCGGGTCACCCCATGCGGCACGACCCGCATCACCGCGTCACCCAACGCATCACCGTGGACATCCCCCGCTTCTGCGAATGGGCCGTCAACGGGGTCGAGACCAAGCCGGACAAGGCATGGCTCGACCCGCTCTCAACGGCGGATGCGAGAATCCACTCGACCCTCGAGGTCCACGAAGCTACCGCGGCCAACCTAGACGAGATTGTCATCGCGCGGACCGTTGCGCGCTTGATTCCGAACAGTCATGCACTTTTTCTTGGCAACAGCATGCCGATCCGCGACATGGACTCGTATGCCGGCACCGGCGGGGCGCCCGCGCGGGTCTACGCCAACCGTGGCGCCAGTGGTATCGACGGCAACCTCGCCACCATCGCCGGGATTGCACGCGGACTGGGCCGGCCGGTGTCGGCCGTCATCGGCGATCTGGCCGTGCTACATGACTTGAACGCGCTCGCCTTGCTTAAGGATGTCGATACCCCGGTGATTCTCGTCGTGCCGAACAATGACGGCGGCGGCATCTTCAATTTCCTGCCGATCGCCGCGCATGAGTCCGTATTCGAGCCGTATTTCGCCACGCCGCACGGCATGCAGTTCGAGCACGCTGCCGCGCAGTTTGGTCTTTCCTATCGCCGCGCGGCGGATGCCGCCAGTCTGGCCGATGCCTACCGTCACGCGGCCGGCCACAAACTGCACACGCTGATCGAGGCGCCGATCGAGCGCGCGGCCAACACGACGGCCCACCGCCTGCTCCAGGGGGCGATCGTGGATGCGGCCGAAGAGGCCCTGTAGGGATGGCCGGTTTCGCCTTGCACTGCGAGCGCATCGGCATGCACCCGGACCGCGCCCTCGTCCTCTTGCACGGCTTCATGGGCAGCGCGGCGGACTGGCGGCCCATCGCGGAAAGCCTCGGCGACCTCGCCACCTGCCTCTGCGTGGACCTGCCCGGCCATGGCAAAAGCACCGGTGGAAAGCCCGATGACTACGGGTTCGTCACGACGGCCGCCCGCATTGTCGAGGAGATCGTGGATGCCCATGGCTTCGATACCTTCTGCATCGGCGGCTACTCGATGGGCGGCCGCATCGCGCTCTACACCGCCCTGCACTTCCCGATGCGCGTGGACGGCATCGTGGTGGAATCGGCGATGCCCGGCCTGAGGGATTCATCCGAGCGCAGCGCACGCGCCTCCAGCGACGATGCCCTCGCCGAGCGCCTGGAACGCGAACCGCTGACGGATTTCCTCCACGAGTGGTATGCCCAGCCGCTGTTCTCATCGCTGGCCGCGCGTACCGAGCTTCTGGAGGAAACCATCAACCGGCGCATGAGGAATGACGGGCGTGAATTAGCCCGGGCCCTGCGCGGATTTTCCACGGGCCGCATGCCGTCACTCTGGGACGAGTGGCGCGAGTGCTACATCCCGTCCCTGGTCGTCACGGGCGAGCAGGACGAAAAATACGCGGCGATTGCTCGTGAAATGACGGCCGCGAGCGCCAAATCGCGCCATGTTTCCGTACCGGATGCCGGGCACAATGTGCACGCGGAGGCCCCGACGGAGTATATTATGTATCTCCGGCGTTTCTTGGCGGAGGACACCCTGTAGACGAAACCGGGCGCATTGTGCCCATATCAGCACGGAATTGAGAGGGAATCGGGCACAATGGCGAGCATTCAATGGGAAAAGGCGGGCGAATACACCGACATCATCTACGAGAAGGCGGAGGGGATCGCGAAGATCACGATCAACCGTCCCGAGGTGCGCAACGCCTTCCGGCCGCTGACGGTGGACGAGATGTCCGCGGCCCTGCACGACGCGCGCTTCGACTCGAATGTCGGCGTGGTCATTCTGACCGGCGCGGGCGATTTGGCCTTCTGCTCCGGCGGGGACCAGCGCATCCGGGGGGAATCCGGCTACAAGGACGACCACGGCCACCTGCGCCTGAATGTGCTCGACTTTCAACGCCAGATGCGCACCTGCCCGAAGCCGATCATCGCCATGGTGGCGGGCTACGCCATCGGCGGCGGGCACATCCTGCACCTCGTGGCGGACCTGACGATCGCGGCGGACAACGCGCGTTTCGGGCAGACCGGCCCGAAGGTGGGCAGTTTCGACGCGGGCTATGGCTCGTCGCACCTCGCGCGCATCGTCGGGCAGAAGAAGGCGCGTGAGATCTGGTACCTCTGCCGGCAGTACGACGCCCAGCAGGCCCTCGAGATGGGCATGGTCAATACCGTCGTGCCGCTCGAGCGGCTCGAGGAGGAGACGGTGCAATGGTGCCGCGAGATCCTCCAGCACTCCCCCATCGCCCTGCGCTGCATCAAGGCGGCCATGAACGCCGACGAAGACGGCCAGGCTGGCTTGCAGGAGTTGGCCGGCAATGCCACCATGCTCTTCTACATGAGCGAGGAGGGCCAGGAAGGGCGGAATGCGTACAATGAAAAGCGCAAGCCCGACTTCAACAAATTCACCCGCAACCCGTAAACGCGGAACGGATATCACGACCAGATGTCACACGGACGAACACGGACCCACACGGACTTGCTCCGATCCGTGCGTCCGCCTCGGTCCGTGAGAGTCCGTGTCCGTCCGTGTAGGTCTGTGATCCCGAGGTCATCCATGTATCTCCTTCGCATCGCACTCATCGCCCTCGCCGTGACGCTCGCCGTGCCGGCTTACGCCGAGCCCATCCGCGTGTTTGTCGGCATCGCCCCGCACCAGTACCTCGTCGAGCGCATCGGCGGGGAACATGTGACCGTGAGCGTGATTGTGGGCGAGGGGCAATCGCCGCACACCTTCCAGGTGCGCCCGCGCCAGCTGGGCGACCTGAGCAAGGCGGCCGTGTACTTCCGCTGCTGGCTCGAATTCGAGGAAGGCCTGCTGAGGCGCATCGAGCAGAACTACCCGGACATCCGCATCGTGGCGCTCACGGAGATCGAGCACGGGGTGCTGGATGACCATCATCACCACGCGCACGATGACCCGGACCATGTGCACGACCATACCTGTGGCATCGGCGGGTTCGACCCGCACACCTGGCTGCATCCCGGCCACCTGAATTTGCAGGCGCAGATCGTTGCAAGCACGCTTTCGGAGATTCGCCCGGAATTCGCCGAGGAATTCGAGCGGAACCGCGCCGCTTTTCGCGACGACCTCGCGGCCACGCATATGGAATTGAAGGAAATGCTCGCGCCGGTGGTGGGCCAGACCTTTTATGTCTATCACCCGGCATTTGCCTACTTCGCGGAGGCCTACGGCCTTGAGCAGATCGGCATCGAGCACGAGGGCAAGGGCCCCGGGGCGCGCCGGCTTTACGAGATCATCCAGACGATGAAGGCGCGCAAAATCAGCACGCTGTTCGTGCAGCCGCAGTTTTCGACGCAGGAAGCGCGGGCCATCGCCGAGGAAACCGGTGCGGCAATCGAATTGCTGGACCCACTGGCCGGGGATCTCCTGGAAAACCTGCTCGTCATTGGGCGGGCCATCCACACGGCGCTTGGCGGCGATGCAGGATAATTCCAACGGCGACACCGCCATCTCCCTCGAGGGCGTCTCATTCGCCTACGAGACCGCACCGGTCCTGAGCGATGTGACGCTCCTGTTGCGGCGCGGCAGCTTCTCCTGCATCGTCGGACCGAACGGTGGAGGCAAGACGACGCTCTTCCGCCTCGTGCTGGGCCTGCTGAAACCCACCAAGGGAACCATCCGCGTGCTTGGCAAGTCTCCCGCGCAGGCCCGCGTGCAGGTCGGCTATGTGCCGCAGGATTTCGCCTACGACAAACGCTTCCCCATGCTCGTGTCGGATGTTGTGCGCATGGGTTGCCTCAACGCCCCGCCAGGCACGAGCGATGCCGAGCGCATCGAGCAGGCATTGACGACCGTGGGCCTGGCCCACCGTGCACGCGACTGGTTCGGCAGTCTTTCCGGCGGCCAACGCCAACGCATCTTGATCGCGCGAGCCTTGGCGACGGACCCGGGCATTCTCCTGCTGGATGAGCCCACGGCCAATGTGGACGCCGCCGCACAGGAAGATATCCTGCAGTTGCTCGAGGAGTTGCGCGGGAAGCTCACCATCATGCTCGTGACCCACACGGCGTCGGTCGCCTCGCGCTTTCTGGAGACCGTCGTGTGCGTCAACCGCCGGGTGCATGTGCATCCGCACACGGACCGGCTCGACGAGACCCTCATGCGGCACATCATCGGCCTCGAGGAACCGGGGGCCTGCCACCATGTTTGATTTCTGGCGCGATGTGTGGAGCCTCGGCATCGCACGCAACGCCCTGTTTGCAGCGCTTCTGACAGGTGTGAGTTGCGGCGTTGTCGGCACCTATGTCATCACGCGGCGCATTTCATACATTGCGGGGGCCATCGCGCACTCGGTGCTGGGCGGACTCGGCGCCGCGCAATACGCGGACCGCGTGCTCGGCTGGACTTGGATGGACCCGCTCTACGGGGCCTTCGCGGCGGCATTGCTCTCCGCCGCGATCATCGGATTCGCCGCGCAGAAGGGCGCCGAGCGCGAGGATACGATCATCGGCGCGGTATGGGCCGTCGGCATGGCGATCGGCATCCTGTTCATGTACCACACCCCCGGTTACAGCCAGGACCTCTTCAGCTACCTCTTCGGCGACATCCTCCTCGTCACGCGCTCCGAGGTCATCTTCACCGCCGTGCTCGATGTCATCCTCGTGGCCGCCGCCATCTACTTCTACCGCCCGATGCAGGCCGTGTGCTTCGACGAAGAATTCGCGCGGCTGCGCAATGTACGCGTCAATCTCTACTACGGACTGATGCTCGCCGCCACGGCCGTCACCGTCGTGCTCCTCTCGATGGTCGTCGGCCTCGTGCTGGCGATCGCCCTGCTGACATTGCCCGCCGCCATCGCCGGCCGCTTCGCACGCTCCATGGCTGGCATGATGGTCCTCGCCGGTCTCATCTGCATGGCCTTCAATGTGCTCGGCCTCACCGCCAGTTACGCCGCCGATTGGCCCACCGGCCCCACCATCATCATCCTCGCCGGCGCCGCATACTTTGCCACCCTCCTCCTCCCCTCGCGGGGGTAGATCCGCGATGTGGCCGGTCTCCAGACCGCGCCACTCTTACGACCGTGAGGTCTCCAGTGGCCTTGGTTCGCCCCCCTTCGCCAAGGCTACGGCGCGGGAACCGAGGACGCTCGACCTCCCGGGTGCTCCCTCTCCCACTGGGAGAGGGTTGGGGTGAGGGGGGCTTTCCGAGTGCCGCTTACAGATGCTGGAATCGAAATATCTTGCCTCGGAGGACCGTGGCGTTCCGTGGAGGCTCGTTGCGGCCACTCACGCCGTCCGCTCGAAACCAGTCTCGTGGATTCCCACGGTGATCTCTTCCAGCTCGCCGAGACCCAGCAGTTCCGCGGGGTGGGTGGAGGCCATGGCCCAGGCGTCTTCGAAGGGTACACCGGCGTGCAGGGCGGTGTTGATGACGCAGCGGTCGAGCGTGATGGCGGCGCCGGCGAGGCCGTCGTGGCCGGCTTTGGTGGCGCGCAATTCGTCGGAGACCTCGATGGTCATCCCGGCGAGGTGGTAGGTGCCGGGGCCCATGTCGGCAGCGGCGATGGCGTCGGTGACGAGGATCGAGCGCTCGATCCCCTTCGCGCGAATGAAATTCTTGAGGGCATAAAACGGAAGATGATGGCCGTCGGCAATGAAACTGGCGTGGAGGCGATCATCGGCGAGCTGGGCTTGGATGTAATTGGCGTGGCGCGGCAAGATTGCGTGGGAACCGTTGCCCAGATGCGTCGCCATCGTGGCACCGGCCTGAACGCCTCTCGCGAGTTCCTCAATACTGGCGCTGGTGTGGCCGAAGGCAACGACCACTCCCCGCTCGGCGAGCTGCGCAATCAATTCCGGGGCGCCGGGCAACTCGGGGGCGAGGGTCACGATGCCGATACGCCCGCGGGACGCATCCAGCAGGCGTTGCATCAAGTCCGGTGCGGCTTCCGGCAGGAGGCAGTATTCAGGGGGATGCGCGCCCCGCGGACCGATCTCGGGCGAAATAAACGGCCCCTCGACATGCAATCTGGGGAAGAACGCGGCGAGTTCCGCATCGTTCTCCACCAGATTCGCGTACGCAATCGCTTGTCTCTCCAGAATCCCCGGCGCATTGGTGATGAGCGTGGGCAAAGCCGCCACGACACCGCGTTGCATCATGCGCGTGCGCAATGCGTGCCAGTCCTCGGGCGTCCAATCGCCCGGGTCGCTGTTGAAGTCGAACCCGGCATAACCGTTGACTTGCAGGTCCACCAAGCCGGGACCGGTGTAGGTTTTCGGAAGGGCGCTAGTCATCCGGACTGCCTTCCACGATTTCAGCCTTGGGGATGAGCCAGCGATGCCAGCGGTTTTCTTCCCAACCGGCGACGACTTCAAACAACTCGATGGTATCGAAGCGGATGAGGTCCACTTCCGCGATCCCCTCGGCATCGGCGATGGCGATGTACTCGCCATCGGGCCGGAATAGCACGAAACGCGGACGCGGCTCATCCGGCGCCCCTTCCATATGAACGCGCACAAGGACTCTCTCGCCGAGGCCAGGGCGGTGGCTCAGGGTGACTGACGGAATCTCCCCCGGCATGCCCGGCGGCGCGATGAGGGGATCACCCATCGCCTCCACCAGCTGTCTGCCCAGAGCCGCCACTTCGCCCTGTTCGCCTACCGCGCGGAAGGCGGTATAGACATTGCCCCGCGTCAGGGTCACATCGGTCGCATCGGCGCCCGCGTTGAATCGGACGGCGAACCGATCGGCCGCCGCCTCCTCCACCGTCAATGGCGGATGCCCGGCGCGGGTGCGCAGACGGTCATAGTGCTCCCGCGCTGCCACCGGATCGGCAAAGACGGCCACCACGACAAAGTGGACGCCGTGGGGATTGTTCGAGAGGTCCGGGTCGACCCAATAGTGCATGCCGAATCGCGTCGGGCCGGGCCCGCGCATGCCGTAGCGCACGGGGGCGAGATCAATGGCATCCAGCAGCCGTATCGTGTTGACCTCGGCGAATTGCATCGAATCCGCATCCTGCTCGGACGCATCCTGCGGGGCCGCTTCCGCCGCAAACGCGAAGACCACACACGCTATCGTTGCAGCAAGCATACCGTCTCAATGTGCGGCGTGTGGGGAAACATGTCAATCGCCGTCACTTCGGCGAGTTTCCAGTCGCCGTCGAGCAGAACCCGCAGGTCGCGCGCGAGCGTTGCCGGGTCGCACGACACATACACGATGCGCTCCGCCTTGCACTCGGCGAGCGCGGGCATCAGCACTTTCGCGCCCTCGCGGGGCGGGTCGAGCACGGCCGCGTCAAATTCGCCCGCGCGGATGGCTTCCTCCATGTTCCTCTCACCGCCTTTAAAATACCGCTTCGGTCCACGCCGGTTGGCCGCGGTGACGGCCGGCCCGCTGTGGTCGATGCCGGATACGAAGGTGCCCTTGGGCAGTCCCAGGGTGAGGTTGCCGTTGCCGCAGTAGAGATCGAGCACGTGCGCGGCCCCCTCGAGCAGGGCGTGCACCTTGCCCACGAGAAGCCGGTTCAACAGCAGACTCGACTGGGCGAAGCAGCCGTTGACGATCGGCACGCCGTCAAACAGGAAGTAGGAACGGTCGGCCTTGTCCAACGAGCTTTGCGCGTGCGGGAAGCGGTCACGCAGGCGGCGATTGACGCTGCGGCGCCAGATCAACACATCCTTGGGCTCATCGGGGTTGACGATGACATCCGTATGCCCCTCGAGGTTCAACTCGGTGAGGGCCACGGCCACGGCGTCCAGGTGGGGGTGAAACACGGGGCAGCCGGCCACGGGGGATATCGTGTGCGTGCCGGGCTCGTAAAAGCCGACGCTCTCCCCATCGCCGTGAAACTGCGCGCGCGTTCGATAGCCAAGGCGGAGGGATTCATCCTCGAGCCAGCCGATTTCGGCCTCGATTTTGCCCAGACGCTGAAGGGATTCCGCCACAATCCGGCGTTTCCACTCCCCTTGCGCGGGGTAGGCAAAATGGAGCCATGGGCACGCCGCACTGCTCGCCTCGCCGGGGAACAGGGCGATGCGATCCGGGCTGGGCTCGACGACCTCGGCGAGCTTGCCCCAAAGCAAGCCTTTTTTCTCTTCCTCAATGGCAATCCGCACGGTGTCGCCCGGAATCGTGTTCGGAACGAAGCACACGCGGCCGTCAATGCGCGCGATGCCGTGCCCGCCGTGCGCCACGCGCTCGATCGTCACGGTCGTCAAGTCAGTCATAAGGCTCCCCTTGCCCGTTTTCGCGGGCCTTGTGCTCCTTGCGCATCTGCGCGAGGAAATCGGCGTAGTCCGTGCGGGAGGCATTCGCCAAATCGCCGGCATACACCAGGATGAAAGTGGACGGCAGACGCGTCACGCTGCCGGGTTCAACCAGGTACTGCGCGGGAAATCCCAGCGTGCAGCGGCCCGGGTCGATGTCAAAAAAGTCGTACGAGGCCCCGTGATACGCACCCACGATCAGGCCGTGGTGTCCACGAACCAGCGCAATGCCCCGTTCCTGCAATTCGCCCGCGAAGGACTCGCCTTCCTGTTGAAAACTGTCCCATCGCAGCTTGGTATTGGTACGGTCCACGCACAGGGCATCCACAATCGGGGCGCGCAACTCGGCCGGGCGGGCCATCAGCGAAATTACGCTGACAAAGCGCTGCATGGCCGGATATTCGTCGTAAGCCAGATCGCGTGTAACGACCACGGCGCCGGGAAAGGTGCGTTTGCACACCAACACCGCCCCCAGCGCGCAACGCTCCTCGGCCCACTGGATATCGCCCAGGTCCCCCGTCGTGAGAAGGGTGCCATCCAGGCGCAGGGCGAGGTCGGGGCCCGCGTGCGAGATCCAGTCCACACCACGGCCAAAATCCGTGAGGGCGAGGGTCTCGCCCGGAAAGGCCGACCAGGCGCGCCCAAGCCAGTCGTTGCGCACGGTGCAATGTCCCGTCTCGATTCGTACCGCCGCGCGCATGCCTACCCTCGTCATGGTCACTTTCCAAGCCGGGCAACCGTTGCCACGCCCAACGCAACAGTATAGCAAACGCCGGTTGGCAGGCGCGGTTTGTCCCGCTTTCGGCAGCAATGGTATATTTTGCGTCTCTGGGCCGCCTTTTCTGGTTCCGCCCGTCAGCTGCAACAGCCCTGCTACCGGGAGCCGACACCCACCGCCATGTCCGATATCCCTTCTGCTGACACCCCGGACCCAACCCCTCCCGATTCCGAGGAGACCACGAGCACACCCGCCCAGCCTGTCGGCGGCCGCCGCCGGGCGATCATGTTCGTCGTGGTGTTCCTCGTGACGACTTTCGTGCTGCTCACCGCCTTCCAGTTCATGAGCCGCACAGTATGGATGCAGCACTACCTCTTCACCGTGGCCGGCCACACAGCCGCGATGCTCAATCTGGTGACGGAGGCCACTTACCTAGAGTTCCGCGACGAGGCGGAGCTTCCCGAGGGCCAGCAGGCGCAGATTCGCGCCGAGATCGCCGCATGGCAGGAAGGCCGCGAGCCCCCGAGCTTGCCCCTTCACGAGCGCAACGAGGGACCGCCCCTGACGCGCTGGGAGTGGTTCCAGCACCGCACCCTGCGGGAAGTGCACGACACGGAGCAGGAGGAGGCGATCGTCGCGTCGCTTGTCTCCAGCCCGCGCCCGGAGGCCTTTGACAACCCGGACCAGCACATCGCCTTTCTCACCGAACGGGCGAACATCATCGAGGCGTCGATCAACCGGCCGGTACCCGGAGGCGGAACGCGTGAGCGTGCCGACCAGGCCGCCGTGCGCCACTATCGGTCCGCGGCCACGCAGTTGCGGGCGATCACGGCGCAACCCTTCGAGCTGAATCAGGAGTCCTTTGAGCAATTGCTGGCAATTGACGAGGATCTGGAGGCGGCGTGGCAGGCGCAGCTTGCCTACACCCAGCGGCGTTTGGGATACCTCGAGGAATTCATCGCAAACTCCGGTCCGCTGGTGCATGTCGTTTGGAGCGGCGGCACCCAGGGAGCGATCGAGGATGCGCAGCTTGCCTTGGCCCGTGTCACCACGAATCCAGACCTTTCGCACGCGGACCGTCAGCAGCGCTCCGGCGACCTGCTCATCCGCATCCGCGAGTTGGAAGAGACCCTGTCGAGCCAGCGGCGGGAGAATGCGCCCGTCGAGGTGATCGAGGGCAGGCGTTTCCGTTTCACGGTGATCCCGGAGTGCGGGGCCATCGAGACGATGGCAATCTATATCGCGGCCATTCTGGGCTTCCCTGCCCTCATGTGGAAGCGCCTGGCCGGTATTGTGCTCGGCATTCCCCTGCTCTATGCCGTGAACATCTTCCGTCTCTCCTGCCTTGGGCTGATCGGCGCGTGGTTCGACACGGCCGTCTTCGACTTCGCCCACCACTATGTCTGGCAGGCCATCTACCTCGTGTTCGTGGTCGTCGTGTGGCTCCTGTGGATGGAGCTGTTCGTGCGCCGGGGAGAAAAGTCATCGCCGCAGGACGCGTAAAAACCGCCGTTGTCTTCTTCGCGAAGTTTGCCGTCGCCGCGACGGTATGCACCGTGCTGTTCTGGCTGGCCTCGCCCTACTATCTCACCATCATTGGCCATGCCGTCGCCGCGATTCTCAACGGCGTGTTCGGGGTCGGTATCGACGGCATCACCGTCACGCCGGAGGGCATCCTGAATACCGGCACGGTGCTGGCCTTCAGCGTGGGGGAACGCGTGGCGCCCATTCAGCCCGTCGCCTTGGTCATGGGCATTCCCACCTTCGTCTCCCTCACCCTCGCCAGTCCGTGGCCGGGAGCGAAACGATTCGCCGTGGTGACCCTCATCGGCTGCGTCATCCTCGTGGCGACGCACATCCTCTATGTGGTTCTCGTGTTCCGGTTTGCCGAGGCGATGCAACGCTCCCCGCAATTGCCCATCATGATTGTCATGCTGCCGTTTCTGCTCTGGATCGTACTCTCGTACTGGCGTCAGATTGCCGCCTATTTCGACGAAAGCGCCCCAAAAGAAACGCCGCCCGCGCAGTAGCCGAGCCGTCCCCGATTGCACGAAAAATCTCCGCAATCGGCTTGACGCCGGGGTCTTTCCATGGCACATTTCATGTAGAGATGGGAGCCACTTAGAACGACCAACCCATCGATGGTTCCGTAACGAATCGCCGCGCTGGCCAAGCAGTTGAAGGCCCACAGAGCGCCGCAGCGACCCAAGGTTCCGTCGCCCTAAGTGGCTCCCATCCTCCCTTTAACGCCGAAACACCATCGAATTAATCGAAAAACGCCGCCCGGAAGCCCCTCAAACTCCCGGGCGGCGTTTTTTTCTATCTCTCGGACGGTGACTCCGGGCCGCGGCCTTAGCGGTCGCGGTTGCTGAACAGCGCTGCCAGGTTCTCCGGCTTGGCGCTTCCCGCCAACTTCTGGAAATCCTGGATGCTGCGCGGTTCCGTGTTCACCCGGAGGGTCTCACCATCCCGCTTGCGCTCGATGGCCATGCTCTTCGTCAACTTCTGCACGGCGAGCAGCATGTCCTGACGGCTGATCCGGCCCAGCAGCTTGTCACCGTCCATCACCGGCAGCACCGGCACATGGGTCTCCAGAAACAGCTCGGCCACGCGGAAGATGTCCATGTTCGCATCCACGACCATCTTCACCGTCGACATGTACTCGCCCACGGTTCCGTAGGAGTGCTCGCCTAGCGCACGATTCGACATCACCCGGAGGCAATCTTTCTCGGTCAGGACCCCGACGAAGGCCCCGGTGTCGTCCACCACGGGCGCACCCGAGGCGCGTTTGCTCACCAGCAGGTCCAGTCCCTCGGTGAGATCCTGATCCGGACGCAGCGTCACGAACCAGTTCGACATGCAATCGCGTGCGGTGGGTATTCGGTTCATGGATGGCTCTCCTCCGTTTGGCGATGGAAAATCCGGCCCCCCGCAGCACCTCGCGGGAGTACCTTTCGCCCTGCGGCTTTCAATGCGAGTATAGCAGAGGAATCGGGAAGCGCCAGAGTGAACGCGTTCCAATTACGCTCCAATATGTAACAATTTGGCAAAAAATCGTAGTAGACAGGCAAAGGTGAATCGGTTACTATCACCCTCGCTGGTAACGCAGTTAGCCGGTAAGGCAGCCGTACCGATTGACGCATTACACATAATTCAAGGGGTAGGCATACGAATACAAGGGCTGTACTGGGGCCTCCGGCTGAGTCCGGAGGTAATGCGATTCAACTTCATCAGGAGTAATTGAACAAATGCACAAGACCAAAGGCTTCACCCTCATCGAGCTCTTGGTGGTCATCGCCATCATCGGCATCCTGGCGGCCATCCTGCTGCCGGCACTTGCCCGTGCGCGCGAAGCGGCACGGCGCGCAAGCTGCCAGAACAACCTCAAGCAAATGGGCATCGTGTACAAGATGTACGCGAACGAGTCCCGCGGCGAAGGCTGGCCGAAGATGGAAGGCGACATGCCGTATTACACGGAAGGCGTCTACAATGTGGGCGGCTCCGCCGCCTGCCCGAACTGCCTGAATATCTTCACGGATGTGGACTTCATGGCGGACGGCAATGCCATGTACCCCGAGTACATGACGGATCCCGCCATCCTCATCTGCCCGTCGGACCCCGGCACGCAGGGTTCTACGGTGGATGAAGCGCTGAAGATCATTCGCGACAACGGATCGGGCACCTGCCCCCTCCGTTGCGTAGGCGTAATCAGCAACATCGACGCCAGTTATGTATACATCGGTTATGTGCTTGACAAAGCCGATGATGATGACGCGGCGGTCCCCTCGGTGGTGGCCGGTGGTCCCGCTTCGGCATTGATCATCGCGCAATTGTTTTCGGTGGTTGCCGTGTGGCAAACGAACTACCCGTTCGGCAACCGAAATGCCGATGATGACGGCTTCCTCGATCAGAATCTCAACCTCGGCAGCGGTGCAAATGCCGCGGTGGTGAACTCCTTCCTGCCGCTGGTGCAGAACATCGGTACGAGCGGCACGCTGGGCAATGGCAACAGCACCACCGTGAACCGGCTTCGTGAGGGCATCGAGCGCTTCCTCATCACGGACATCAACAACCCTGCTGGCAGTGCCCAGGCCCAGAGCGACCTCCCCGTCATGTGGGATGTCGTTGCCTCGAATGTCGCCAGCCAGAGCGGTGTCGGCAACTACAACCATGTGCCCGGCGGCTCCAATGTCCTCTACATGGACGGCCATGTCGAATTTCAGCGCTATCCGGGGCGTTTCCCGGCCTCGCGCCACTTCGCAGACTTGGCAAGCTTCTTCGTGTAACCACGACCTGATACCCAATCAATTCCTGTACGCCGCCCGCTCCCCCTACCCCGGGAGCGGGCGGTTTCTTTTAATTCCCTACCGGGGCGTAGGCGAAAGTCTCTACGCGGGAGCACAACGCGCACAACAGCACCTCGGAGGAGCGCCTTTCACCCTGCGGCATTCAAGGCGAGTTATTGCAAAGGAATCGAGAAGCGCCAGCATGTATGCGTTCCAAAAGACGGAAGAATATCCAACAATCCGGCAAGAAACCTACAATACAAGCGAGGATGAACCGGTTACCCTCAAACTTGCTGTAAAGGCAGAAAGTCGGTACGGCAGCCCTGCCGCTTGACGCGCAACCACAAATTGAAGGGGCAATCATACGAACAAGTGGGCTGCACTGGGGCCTCCGGCCGAGTCCGAAGGTAATTCGATTCAACTTCATCAGGAGTATTAATCAGATGCACAAGACCAAAGGCTTCACCCTTATCGAGCTGTTGGTGGTCATTGCCATCATCGGCATCCTGGCGGCAATCCTGCTGCCGGCACTTGCCCGCGCCCGCGAAGCGGCACGGCGCGCAAGCTGCCAGAATAACCTCAAGCAGATGGGCATCGTGTTCAAGATGTACGCCAACGAGGCCCGCGGCGAAAGCTGGCCGAAAATGGAAGGCGACATGATCTACTTCGGCGATCAGCCGAACTCCGGCGCGGACTGGCGCAATTTCTGCCCCGAGAACAGCTGCGGTGTGGGCGGAACTCCCGGCGGCATTTTCAACGACTGGGACTTCTCGCCGGATGCCCCGTCCCTGTATCCGGAATACCTCACAGACCCCGCCATCTGGGTCTGCCCGTCCAACCCGCGTGCCCAAGGACTCTCGGCGGGCGCCTCCCTAAAGATCATTGAGGACCTCGACGGCACCTGCCCCCCAACCTGTGTGGGCGTCATTACCGATGGCGATAACAGCTACATCTACTTCGGCTTTGTCGTCGACAAAGTCAGCGATGACGACCCCTCCTTCCCGGCAGCCGTGCTGGGCGGTAGCGCTGGGGAATCCGTGACGGCCCAGTTGTTTGCCATGGCAGCGGTCTGGCAGAACACCCCCGGCTTCAGCGACCGAAACGCATTCAACGACGGTTTCATCGATAGCAATGTCAATTTCGGCAGTGGCATTGGCCAAGCGGTGGTGAGCACCTTCATCGGCGCTCTGCAGAACCCCGGTCCGTCCGGCACGATTGGCAATGGCAACACCAACACCGTCAATCGCCTTCGTGAAGGCATCGAGCGTTTCCTGATCACGGACATCAACAATCCGGCTGGTAGCGCCCTCGCCCAGAGCGACCTCTATGTGATGTCGGACATCGTGTCCTCGACCGAGGGCAGCGCGTCCGGCGTGGTTTTCTACAACCATGTGCCCGGCGGCGCCAATGTCCTCTACATGGATGGCCATGTCGAGTTCCAGCGCTACCCGACGGCCTTCCCGGCCAACCGGAACTTCGCCAACCTGGCGAGTTTCTTCCTCTAGCGCGTACCCGACCAAACGCCAGCACGCCGCCCGCTCCCCCTACCCCGGGAGCGGGCGGTTTTCTTTTGTTTACAGGCGTTCTGGCGGGAAGGCTGGTTCAGGATACGCGGCGTGAAGGAGCTTCGGGATACACGGTGGCTGCGAGGCAAACCCCATATGACCGCCATGCAACACCCCCGGTTTCGGGCTTTGGGCGAAAAAAATCATTAATTCGCGAATGGTAATCGTTTTACCGTTTATAGGAATCATTGTTTTTAACGCGTTTGCGCAATTTTTTCCCATAGACAAAACCGGACTACTGGAGTAGTCTGACCCCTGACATGGGCAACCCCCCAACCTGCTCTACTAGCGACCCGGGGCAGTGGGGGAGTTCGGGTAGGCATTTATCTAGACGCATTCAAACAGGGTCGCGCTGGGGTCCGCCAAGTTTGATGGCGGGTTACAACATTTTGGTGCATACCAAATCATAGGGAGTCATGAACAATGCAGAAGAAGGGCTTTACACTCATTGAGCTGCTGGTGGTCATCGCCATCATCGGCATCCTGGCGGCAATCCTGCTGCCGGCACTTGCCCGCGCACGCGAAGCCGCGCGCCGCGCAAGCTGCCAGAACAACCTCAAGCAGATGGGCATCGTGTTCAAGATGTACGCGAATGAATCGCGCGGCGAGAAGTACCCGCCGATGCATGGTGACGACCGCTTCGGGGACAATGCCAATTGTCCCACCGCGGATTGCGGCCAACGCAACCATGACTGGGACTTCGCCCCTCAGGATGAGGCAACCTATCCTGAATACCTCACCGATCCGGCAATTCTCATCTGCCCGTCTGATCCCGGCGCGCAAGGCTCGACGACCGAGCAGGCGCTCAGCATTCCGGTGCAGGTCACGGGCAATTGCGCGGCCATCTGCATCGGTGCGATCAGCAACGGGGACCAGAGCTATGTCTACCTTGGTTATGTGGGCGACAAGCTGGGCGATGATGACGCCTTCTTTAGCGGGTCCATCATCGGGCTCCCGAACCCCGCAAATGTGACGGCACAGCTCGCGGCAGTTCTGGCCACTTGGAACACGGTCTTCGTCGCCCAGTTCAACAATCGGAATCGCGCAGACGATGGTTTCGTGGACAACAACATCAACATGAACAACCCGACAGTGAACGCGATTCTCCCGGCCGTCCAGAACCTTGGCCCGACGGGTACGCTTGGCAACAGCACTTCGCAAACCATCAACCGCCTTCGCGAAGGCATCGAGCGCTTCCTGATTACGGACATCAACAATCCGGCAGGCAGCGCTAAGGCCCAGAGCGATTTGCCCATCTTGTGGGACACGATCGCGTCGTCTGGCGCCAGCGGCAACGCGACCAACCTGTATAACCACATCCCTGGTGGCTCGAATGTCCTCTACATGGATGGCCATGTCGAGTTCCAGCGTTTCCCGGGTGACTTCCCTGCCTCGCGCAACTTTGCTGAGCTGGTGAGCGAATTCGGCTGATGCTGGCATAGCATTCCGAATAACCATTTAGCCCATGTGCCGCCCGCCTCTCCCTACCCGGGGGGCGGGCGGCTTCTTTTTGCGGGCGGACGAGATCTGGCATGCGGCGGGACCCACCCGGCCCACTGGCTGGGGCGTGGCAAATCGAAAACGCCGCCGGAGATCAGGCACGGTTTTGATTTTGAATCGAGAGAGCGCTGCCAATTTTTGAATGGTAATCGTTCCACCACTCAAAAATGTTCATACTTATAATTGATTTTTTCACTTTTTACCGGTGGACAAAAGGCTCCCCTTGGGCTAGGTTGAAAGGCGACATGGGCACTCCCAGCCCTGTTTATCGTCGCGACCCGGACCGGGCTGGGAAAACCGGGTAGGTATTTATCCAATTGCATTCAATCAGGGTCGCACTGGGGTCCGCCGCATCTCATGGCGGGGAACAACAATTTTGGTGCATACCAAATCATAGGGAGTCATGAACCATGCAGAAGAAGGGCTTTACACTCATCGAGCTGCTGGTGGTCATCGCCATCATCGGCATCCTGGCGGCAATTTTGCTGCCCGCACTTGCCCGCGCGCGCGAAGCCGCGCGCCGCGCAAGCTGCCAGAATAACCTCAAGCAGATGGGCATCGTGTTCAAGATGTACGCCAACGAGTCCCGCGGCGAGCTGTGGCCGAAGATGGAAGGCGATATGCCATTCCAGTCGTCGGACTTCGGAACGGCTGGCCAGAGTGATAGTGCCATCGTATGCCCCGGCTGCGTCAATGTCGGCACGGACTTGGACTTCTCGCCAGACGGGCTTTCTACCTACCCGGAGTACATGACGGATCCCGCGATCTTGATTTGCCCGTCGGATCCGGGCGCCCAAGGCTCCTCGACGGAGCAGGCGCTGAACATTCCGCAGGACGACGGTTCCGGAAATTGCCCCTTTTACTGCTTGGGCAAGATCTCGAACGGCGACCAGAGCTATGTCTACCTCGGCTATGTGGGCGACAAGCTCAGTGATGACGATGCCTTTTTCAGCGGCGCCATCATCGGCCTGCCGAATCCGGCGAATGTCACCGCTCAGTTGGCCGCCGTTCTTGCCATCTGGGTAAACGAGCAGCCATTCTTCGACGACAACAATCAGGATAATGATGGTTTCCTGAACAACAATGTCAACCTGGACACCCCGACGGGCAACGCCTTGTTGGCGGCGTCGACGAATGTCGGCCCGACGGGTACGCTCGGCAACAGCACCTCGAATTCCATCAACCGTCTCCGGGAGGGCATCGAGCGCTTCCTGATTACGGACATCAACAATCCGGCTGGCAGTGCCCAGGCCCAGAGCGATTTGCCCGTCATGTGGGACACGATCGCGTCGTCTGGCGCCAGCGGCAATGCGACCAACCTGTACAACCACATTCCTGGTGGCTCGAATGTCCTCTACATGGACGGCCATGTCGAGTTCCAGCGTTACCCGGGTGACTTCCCCGCCTCGCGCAACTTTGCCGAGCTGGTGAGCGAATTCGGCTGATGCTGGCCTAGCGCATACCATATTTACAACCAGCCCATTTCGACGCCCGCCCCCTCCTACCCGGGGGGCGGGCGGTCTCTTTTAAGGGCGCGTAATGTGGCTAGACAGGGTATAGACAAAATACCAGACTTGGGTTAATCTGGTACACGGATTCGCAGCCATGGGCGTGGGGTTCTGCCGGCAGTAGGGCACTGGCAACGCAACTTGGGAAAGGAGGTAGGAGGACTGCCCCCAGCCCCCGGTGCGATCTCTGGAAATCATTCTTTGGAAGCATAGAGTGCATGCACATCATAGGGAGTCATGAACAATGCACAAGAAGGGCTTCACATTGATCGAGTTGCTGGTGGTGATTGCCATCATCGGCATCCTGGCGGCGATTCTGCTGCCGGCATTGGCACGGGCCCGGGAGGCGGCGCGCCGCTCGAGCTGCCAGAACAACCTCAAGCAGATGGGCCTCGTGTTCAAGATGTACGCCAACGAATCCCGCGGGGAGTTGTGGCCCCGCATGGAAGGCGACATGGATTACCTCATCGCCCCTGCGGGCACGAACGGGCCAAATGCCCAGAGCAGCATCTGCGCGGACAGCCAGGGCTGCCGCAACGCGCGCGACGACTGGGATTTCGCCGCGCACATGAACGCGATCTATCCCGAGTACCTCACGGATCCCTCCGTACTCATTTGCCCCTCGGACCCGAGCGCCCAGGGCGCCACGACCGAGGATGCCTTGTCCATCGTGATTGACGACGGCTCCGGCAACTGCCCTTCCCTGTGCGTGGGCAGCATCTCACAGGCGGATGAGAGCTACATCTACCTCGGGTATGTGGGAGACAAGCTCAGCGACGACGATGCCTGGGTGACCTCGGCCGTCGTGAACGCGGGCACCAATGTGCCGGTCATCGCGCAGCTCGTGGCCGCGCTGGGAACCTGGCAGAACCATGAGGCCGGCTTCGACAATAACAACGGCACGGACGACGCCTTCGTGGACCGCAACATCAACCTGAACAACTCGACCGTGAGCATGCTTCTGGCTCTTGTGCAGGAAATCGGCCCGTCGGGAACCCTCGGCAATGGCACCTCGAACACGATCAACCGCCTGCGCGAGGGTATCGAGCGTTTCCTTATCACCGACATCAACAACCCCGCCGGCAGTGCCCAGGCGCAGAGCACCTTGGTCGTCATGAGCGACCAAATCTCCACCAGCACGGGCAGCCAGGGGGGCACCAACGCCTTCAACCATATCCCCGGCGGCTGCAATGTTCTTTACATGGATGGCCATGTGGAGTTCCAGCGCTTCCCGGGCGACTTCCCGGCCAATCGCAACTTTGCCGAGCTG